>Ga0209064_1000051_pt1 | contig 251782 bp, 259 predicted proteins | sample Inofromicrocosms_FD_187498 | JGI IMG/M metagenome (GOLD analysis project Ga0209064, IMG submission 187498) | Mouse cecum microbial communities from Vienna, Austria - Inoculum for glucosamine and mucus D2O microcosms (SPAdes) (version 2) | ecosystem: Host-associated > Mammals > Digestive system... | reverse complement strand
AATTTTTTATTAATCTGGTTGTGGATGCTAATTAGAAAATTTCATCCACAATCCAGTTTAATGTGTTTTTTTAGAACCTTGCAATGTGATTCTTCAAAGCAAGTGTTAATATTGTTTTTTTCATTATTATTAGATATATTTTTAATTCTTTTAATAAAAATATACTCTGAGCTTACTTTGTCTGATTCTATATTATGGTATTTAGGAATTAATTCAGGCGGTTTAATAACGAACTTTGTAATATTTATACTGGTTTTAAAATTTGATTTATGGAAAAATAGACAAGGAGTTAAAAATCCCAAAAATCACATAAAAAATAAAACTGGAGATATTATTAAGGGCTATGTAAAAAAATAAATTATTCTATACTTATGAATAAAAATTTTAAAGAGAGAATAAACTTTTATGTTATTTATCTATTAATATCATTAGTATTTATTTTAATACCAATTTTTTGTTTTATGTGTTTTTTATTAACAGCAGATATTGGTGAAAATGTATTATCAAATAATATTTCGCAGACATTCCTAAATACTTGTTTTTATATACTAATAATTTTTACATTTTTGTATTTATTCTTACGTAATTTTCTATTAATATGGTTGTGGATGTTTGTGCGTAAATATCAATCACAATCAAAGTTAATGCAGTTTTTCAAAACCTTGCAAAATGATAACTCAACACAAATAACAGTAATATTATTTTCGTTAATACTAGATATTTTAGGAATTTTTATAGAAAAATCTGTTTATGGTATTTCTTTATGGTCTGATTCCGTATATAGTTATTTATATTTTCATTCAGGTGGCTTAATAACAAATTTTGTTATATTTATTATCTTTTTAAGAATAGATACTTGGATAAGTAGGTCAAGTAATTAGAAAGATAGTAAATAAAAAGGCAGCTAAGCGCTGCCTGTATACCTAAACTATCTCTCTTCTCATACCAAAATTATTCTATTGTAGAGATGTTCTCCACAAAGAATCGTTAAATTTACTTTGTTGAGTATTAGTATCTGCTGATAATGTTACATTGCTTGGTGCAAATACAAATACTAAATCACCAACTTTTTTAGGGCTTCCGTTTAATGCTTGAGAAGCACCACAAACAAAATCAATTGTTCTTTGAGATTGTTCTTTGTCTAAAAGATGAAGGTTAAGCATAACAATTTTTCTGTCTTTTAGGTGTTGAACGATAGTGGCAGCATCATCAAATGAGCGAGGTTCAACAACTACAACTTCATTACCGCCTCTGTTCATACTAGGGTGGTTAAGAACTTTTGCTTCGTTTTGTTTTTCTATAATTGGTGCATAAGAAGGTGCAATCTCTCTTAAAGCACTTCCTTCTTCTACATATTCGTAATCGTCTTCATATTCATCAGAATCATTCATATCTACAAAAGGATTTTCGCCGCGGAAACCATCCATCACGAAATCTACGACTTTTCTGAAACTTTCTGTTATTGCTGCCACCTATTTTTCCTCCGTTTATTAGTTAAATAATTTTCTACCTACCCGTAACATTGTCGAACCTTGTGTTGCTGCGATTTTATAATCTTGACTCATTCCCATTGAAATTTCTTGCAGTTTACAATTAAATTCTTTTTCTAAATCATTTCTTATTTGAACAATTTCTGAAAAAAGTTTAGCAATATCATTTTGGTCAATACCAAGCGGTGCCATGTTCATAACCCCTGAAATTTCGATCGATTCAAGGTTTTGAATTTGTTCAAAATATTTGAACACTTCAGTTTTAGAAAAACCGTATTTTTGTTCTTCTTCAGCGTTGTTTATCTGAATAAGGATTTTTTGGGTTTTTCCAATTTGACTTGCGTGTTGCGAAATACTTTTGGCAAGTTTTAATGAATCTACCGAATGTATGTAATCAAAAACTTTTACAGCTTGTTTTGTCTTGTTTGTTTGTAAGTGACCTATGAGGTGAAAAGTTGAATTTTTCTTAACATCTTCCGGCAGGTTATTGATTTTTTCAGAAGCTTCAATTACTCTTGATTCTCCAAAGTCGCGAAAACCGGCTTTATAAGCGGCAATTATTGCATCTTTGTTAAAATACTTTGTAACTGCAATTATTCTGGGTTTACAAGGTGCGATTTCTTCTTGTATTTGTAAAAGATTTTTTCTTATTATCTCAATCATCATTTAACCTCTACAAGAACTGCTCTCAACATGAGCATGATTTAATTGTACATTAGTTTTTCGGCATGTCCAAAATATTTATTTCTGTTAATATTTCCCAATTATAAAGTGAGGCTGAAACCATGATGGGGACATGGTTTCAGCCTATATGGAGTTTTAATTTGTGTGTTTACATAACTTAACATTATGGTGGTTGGTATAGTGAAAAAGCTTGATTTTATTGAAAGGCATGGCATTATTAAAATTCACATCAATAATTAGGTTGAGCATGTATTTGTATACAAATCAGGAGAGAGTCCTAAAAGCCTTTTATATTGCTCATTTCTGGAGTATCCTAGCATGATTCCAAGGATGAAGTCTTCGTATTTTGTAATTTCATTGAGTTTTTCGTTTGAAAATTGTTTTAAAATCACTAGGCATTCAATTTTACCAAAGAAAATATTTATTTTGTTATTTCCTATTTCTCTTATTATGTATTCGACATTATTTTTGAGCAGTTGCTCGGCGTATGGCGGGTAATCTTCACGGGTGCAGGTATACATTGCTAAATCCCGCATACCTTTTTTGTATTCATATATCAAATTATTAAATAATTCCATAAAATCTTCTCCTCTTCCTTTTGGTTAAGACGTATAAGTTATAAAAAAGTTTCTTTGTGGTAATATAAGTTTTGCAAAGGATATAAGTTTTTATGAATTTACAGAACAATTTCGCATTAGCATTTAGCCTCACTATGTTAGCAGGTTTAACAACTGCAATTGGCGGTGCGGTTGCGTTTATTACAAAGAAAGATAATTTGAAAGCTTTGTCTGTCGGATTAGGTTTTTCTGCGGGTGTAATGATATTTATATCTTTGGTTGACATCATTCCCGGTTCTGAAACTTTATTGAAGGCTAATTTCCCGGAAACTTATAAATGGCTGGTTTTTGGTGGTTTTGTTATAGGTCTTTTGGTATCTGTTTTGATAGACTATTTTTTGCCTGATCACGTTGATACTGAAGAACTTTTACACCCTGATAATCCGGAATCCTGTTCACACAATCATTACAAGCTAAAAAGAGCAGGTTTTTTAACTGCTGTTGCGATTTGTATACATAATTTTCCGGAAGGTATGGCAACATTTTTAACTACGACTCAAAATGTAACTTTGGGTTTATCTGTTGCGTTTGCAATTGCTATACATAATATTCCGGAAGGAATAGCTGTAGCGCTTCCTATTTATCATGTTACGGGTAAAAAACGTTATGCAATGCTTTATGCTGCATTATCAGGAATTACAGAACCGATTGGAGCATTAGTTGGAATGTTTATTTTCGGGCTTTTTGTTCCTCATGTGATGGTAGGTTTTTTAATGGCATCAGTTGCGGGGATTATGACATATATTTCATTTGATACGCTTTTACCGCTTGCAAAAGAGTATGGGAACTGGCACTTATCTATTGTTGGTATAATTTCAGGGATTTTGTTTATTTGGTTAAGCTTAATTTTATTAGGGTAAACTTAACAAAATTACAAAAACTCTTGGCAAATTCGCATGTTTGTAGTATGTTAGGGCTACATGCAGAAATATAAATACAAAGGAGAATTGTAAAATGCAAGTTATATTAAAAAAAGAAGTTCAAAATTTAGGCGAAGTTGGCGATGTAGTAAACGTTAAAGACGGTTATGCAAGAAACTTCCTTCTTCCTCAAGGTGCTGCAGAAGTTGCAACTGCCGGTGCTTTGGAAAACAGAGAAAAAAATATTGCAAGAATTAAAGCTAAACAAGAAAAATTACATCAAGAAGCTTTAGAAAAAGCAGAAGCTATCGAAAAATTCGGTAAATTAGAATTATCAGCTAAAGCTGGTGAATCTGGTAAATTATTCGGTACAATTACAACTAAAAAATTAGCTGAAGAATTACAAGCTCAAGCTGGTATTGAAGTTGATAGAAAATCTGTTTCTCTAAATGCTCCAATTAACAAAGTTGGTGAATATACAATGTTAATTAAATTAACTTCTAAAGTTAAATGTGAATTAGCAATTGCAGTTTCAGCTTCAGAAGTTGTGAAAGAATCTATCGAAGAAACAGTTGAAGAAGAATCTGCTGAATAGTTTCATCGTATAAAAGGAGTGTGGATGAATCAATTCCCAAATCTAAAATTACAAGCTATTGCAATTGGTTCACTTCCTCATACTAATACAAATGATGCTATGGAGCTGATGGGAAGGTATTTTAAACAAATTCCGTTTTTCCCGCAGATGACGAAAATTAACAAAAACGAAGACATGATTAACCAAATTTTGGAAGGTCTGCCTTCGTTTTTGGATTTTGAGGGGTTTTATTCTGATTATAATTCAATTATTTTGGGTGAAAATCCTGAAAAACTCGAAAAATATAAAATAAGCAGTGCATATTCGGCTGCTTTTTTTAATTTCGAGAAATTTGTTGCTAATACGAAGCCGGATTTTGCTAAAGGTCAAATTGTAGGACCGTATACATTTTTATTATCATTGACTGGCAGAGACGGCAAAAGTGCTATTTTTGATAAAACTTTGCGCGATATTGTGGTTAAATTTTTGAGTTTGAAGGCTTTGTGGATAATTTCGCAAATCAAGTTCGCAAATTCCGATACTATTCCGATAATTTTTTTGGATGAACCATCTTTTGCAGGGTTTAGTGAGAACGGACATTTTGCAGTAACTGATGATGAAGTCGTTAATATGATAAAAGAAATCAGTGATATTATTCATAAAAACGGTGCTTTGTGCGGGGTTCATTGCTGTGGGGAATGCAGGTGGGATATACCAATATCCGCAGGTGTTGATATAATTAATCCTGATGTTTATACATATCCTGAAAATTTCTTTGAATATAGTAAAAATATTGGGAAATTTTTGAAAAATGGCGGCAAAATTGCTTGGGGAATTGTGCCTACAAAAGATTTAGCAGTGTTAAAAGAAGTTACGGTTCGAAATCTTGTTGAAAAATTTAAATTTTGCGTAAAATATTTGACTAATAGTGGTATTGATGAGAAACTTATTACAGACAACTCGTTGATTACCTCCTCATGCGGAGTCGGTTCTTTAGATATAGAATCAGCAGGGCGTGCGATGGGTTTGGTTTTTGAATTGTCGGAAATACTAAGAAATGATAAAGAGATTCTGAATTCGGTTCAGAATAACAATAATATAAAGAGGATGTAGGAATTTGACTGTAAAACTGGCAATAACAGGTAAAGGCGGAAGCGGAAAAACAACAATTGTAAAAGCTTTTATGAGTATTTTTAAGGAAATGTATCCTGAAAAATCCATTTTGTTATTTGATAATGATTTGGCAGGTGAATTGGGACATAGCTTCGGTCTTGATATAAGAAATACTATTTATGGTATTAGAAGCGGCAAGCACGAGTATAAAACCGGAATTCCTGAAGATATGACAAAACAAGAATTTATTGAATGGGCGATGGAAGATATTTTAGTGTCGCTTGATGACAATGTTGACATTATTGTATCGTGGCTTGTCGGTTCAAAAGATTGCCGCTGTCCTGTAACAAAGTTAATTAATGATGCAGTAAATAAACTTATTAATCGTTATGATATTGTGATTTTTGATTGCGAATTTGATTTAAAATATCTAAATCAAATTGTTGATACTGAAATTGACGCGACAATTATTACGGCTAATCCGACAGAAGAATCTGCACATCTTGCAAAACGTATCGAAGAATTTAGTTCAAAGTATGCTGCCGGAACTCAGCTTGGTGTTGTAATCAATAAAGCTGATAATAGTGATTTATCATCAGTATACGGGCTTTTAAAGAAATATGACTTAGATATTTTGGGTGTAATTCCGTATGATAAAAATATGGAGCAAAACCCTATTTCGCGTGAATCTGAAGTTGTTCAAAATGCGATTAAAGAATTTTATTTTAGATTAAATCTTCCGCAGGTAAAGCAGTAGGAGAAACATGGTAGAAATTTTAGATGGCAAAAAGTTAAGAGAAAAAATTTTGGATGAGTTGAAACTTAAAATTGAGAAGTTTCCGCAAAAGCCTTCACTTGTTGTAATTTTAGTAGGAGAGAACCCTGCAAGTAAGATTTATGTAAATAACAAGAAAAAAACTGCACAAAATCTAGGAATAAATTCAGAAGTTATAAATTATCCGTTTGATGTTACAGAGCAAGAGCTTCTTGATAAAATAGAAGAATTAAATAATGATGAAAATGTGACAGCTATTCTTGTCCAATTACCTTTGCCGTCTCATATTTCAAAAGAAAATGTAATTAATGCGATATCACCTTCAAAAGATGTTGACGGATTTACTCCGTATAATTTTGGAAAGCTTTTTTCAGGTTCTGAGCCAATGGTTTATCCGTGTACGCCAAAAGGAATTTTATTGCTTCTTGATGAATACGGTATTAAACTTGAAGGTAAACATGCAGTTATTATAGGGCGTTCAAATATTGTCGGGCGACCTTTATCTCAAATGTTTTTAAACAGGAATGCAACAGTTACAGTGTGCCACAGTCACAGTGAAAATCTTTCGGACATAATAAAAACTGCAGATATTGTTGTGTCTGCAGCGGGGAAAAATATTGTAAAAGGGGAAATGTTAAAATCCGGTTGTGTGGTAGTAGATGTGGGAATATTCAAAGATGAAAACGGGAAAACCCGCGGAGACGTAGACTTTGAAACATCTTCCCAAGTCGCATCATACATATCACCTGTTCCGGGCGGTGTTGGGCCGATGACTATTGCATCGTTAATGCTAAACACCGTGGAACTATACGTTAAAAATCTGGGTTGATTTACTATGAACCACCTAACAGGTTCAAAGTACAGCTTGATTTGATATTGTTGTTTACAAGTGTTTTCAAGCCTGAAATTTCGTTTTCGATAGCTGTTAATTGCGAGTCAATAGACTCTTTTTCTGTTTCTAATTGGTTACTCAAATCTTCATAGTAAATGTAATCAGCATCTTCTGTACAATCTGCATCAGAGCTTGCGTATTCTCTTTGAATTGCTGTCATTTGGGAACTTGCGTAATGAATTTGATTCATAATTGATAAATACTGAAATTGTAAAAAGTTTTTTTGCAAGCTCATTAAACTTTTTTGACTTGCTAATGCTAAAAATGCCATAATCTCGTCTCCTTATTTTAAAAGTTCTCTCTTCTATATAAAGTTTTTTAGAATTGTCTTATTTCAACAAGTATGTTTTTTGTAACATTTGTTTACAATGTGCACATTCTTATTATGTAAATTAGTTGCCTGATAAGTTTAAATAAGGTAAAATAGAAAATAATATTGGAGAGGAAATTAATGCCGAAATTAGCAAATTCGCATAGGCAAGTATATAAAGAATCTGCAGAAATATTAACTTTCAGACAATCTCGTGCTGATTACGGTTATTCACGGTATAATTCCAAAACAGAAAGATACGGAACATTAAGAGAGGTAAACAGACCAAAAAGAAAAAAAGCTAAAAAAAGAAACCTTTTTCATTTTTTAATTTCTTTATCTGTGCTTTGGTTTGTAATGTTTTGTGCTATGCCGTATTCATTTAAGCATATAACCGGTGCAATGTTTAATCCTACTCCTTATAAAGCTGTTAAAGCTGATATGTATGATATTAGTTTTCCGACATACAATTATTTGTCTAACAGTTGGTTTTTGGGTAAACGCGGTTTTAATTTCTCAGCATCAAAGAAAAAAGCTCAAATGATTTCTATAAATGAAAATGTAAGTATGCCTGTTTTGAAACGAGAGCTAATGAATCTTATGGAGGAATACGCTTCTGTTAAACCGGCAGTTTATGTTTGGGATTATGAAACAGGAAATTATATTGACATAAATGCATCAAAAAGTTATGCAACTGCAAGTATAATTAAAATTCCTGTATTGATTGATGTATTTAAATCAATTGAAGCCGGACAGTTTTCATTAGATGATACAATGCTTTTAACTGAATACTATAGAACTGAGGGTTCAGGCAGTATGCAGTTTAAGGCGCGAAATTCCGAGTATACAATTGATAAGCTTGCAGAACTTATGATTACAGAATCAGATAATTCGGCAACAAATATGCTTATTTCAAAGGTTGGTTCAATGACAGATGTTAACCAATCCATAAGGGATTGGGGATTAAAGAATACAACTGTTCAGACTTGGCTTCCTGATTTAACAGGAACAAACCGTACAACTGCCCGTGATATGGCTCAAATGCTCTATAATATTGATGAAAACGACAAATTTTTAACAGAATCATCCAGAAGCAGAATACTTAATTATATGGGTCATGTTCATAATAACCGACTAATTCAGGCAGGACTTGGTGCTGGATCTGTATTTTTACATAAAACAGGTGATATCGGTACAATGCTCGGGGATGCCGGAATTGTAATTGCACCGAACGGAAAAAAATATATCGTTGTAATTCTTGCGAATCGTCCTCATAATTCTGTTGCTGGAAAAGATTTTATTGTGCACGCTTCAGAAATTATTTATAACTATATGGTGAAATAATGTTAAAAGAGTTACTTGATACCAATCATTGTTTTAAATTAGTATGTGGAGCGGGCAACGAAGATGTTGAAGAAATAAAACGTCTTGTTTATGTTTATGCTATTGCAGGTTGTAGATTTTTTGATTTATCTGCAAATGAAGAGGTTATTTCAGCTGCGCGCGAAGCTTTAGAACTTGCAAAAGTTTATGATGCATATTTATGTGTTAGTGTCGGGATAAAAAATGATCCACACGTGAATAAAGCTGTAATTGATTATGAAAGATGTGTTAACTGTGGTTCTTGCGAAGCTGTTTGTCCTCAAGGAGCGATACATTATGCAAAAGTTAAAAAAATCAAATGTATAGGCTGCGGAAGATGCTGGAAAGTATGTTCACGTGCTGCAATATCCTATGTTTCAGAAGAAAAAAATCTTGATGAAGTATTACCATCAATTGTAGATAAGGGTATTGATTGCATTGAATTTCACGCAATGGGGCTGAATGAAGAAGAAATTGCTTCAAAATGGAAATATATTAATGATAACTATGAAGGAATTTTGAGTATTTGCACAAGCCGCGGGAAATTAAGTGATGAAACACTTGTGAAACGAATAAAGGAAATGACAAAAGATAGAAAGCCTTATACAACAATAATTCAGGCTGACGGCTTCCCGATGAGCGGCGGGGAAGATAATTACAAATCTACTTTGCAGGCAGTAGCAACAGCAGAAATCGTTCAGAATGAGAAATTACCTGTATATATTATGTTGTCAGGCGGAACAAACGGTAAAACAACAGAACTTGCTAAAATGTGCGAAATTTCATACTGCGGGGTTGCTGTTGGCTCTTATGCCCGAAAAATTGTTAAAAGATATATTGAACGCAGTGATTTTTGGAAAAATCCGAATGTCTTAAAAGATGCACTTGATGTGGCAAAACCGCTTGTTGACACGGTAATATGTTAAACCATCACCCTAACCCTCTTCTTCAGAGAGGGGATACAAGCAAAAAGAAGGTGAAAATGGAGATTTACTACTTAAAAAAAGATGAATTTTTAAAATCATTAAACCGCGAGGAACTTGAGAAGTTTTCTGACGGGCGAAAATATGTGTCTGATGAAAAATATTTAGAGCATTTGTGCGGAATATATTTGATAAAATATGTTGCAAAACATTTTTATGATGTGAAAAATACTGAAATTGAATACCAAAACAGAAAACCTTTCTTTAAATCAAAAGAAATATGTTTTAGTATTTCCCATTCAAATAACATTGTACTTGCGGCGTTTAATAATCGTAATATTGGTGTTGATGTAGAATTTATGCGTCCGCGAGATTATAAGAAAATCATGAAGCGTTATGATTGTATGGATGAAAATATTACAAAGGAAGGTTTTTACAGATTCTGGACACTTCACGAAGCTGAAATTAAGCTTAACAGTATGGTGAAATCTTCGTATTCTGCAATACTTGAAGATGAGTATATGTTAACCTGTGTTTGCGATGATATTCTTGTTACAAATGTTGGAATGCGTGAAATCACTGTTTCGTAATATTTGATAATTATTACCAAGTTATTGCAACAGCTCAGCTCCGCAAGGTAGCAGGCTGAAAAATACTTAACTATTATTTCCAAGGGTAACTATTATCGATTTTCCAGCCTGCGCGTCGGATTCGTTCTGCGCAATATACTGAACCGGCAGATCTGTTTGATTTAGAACAATGTTTTTTTAGATCACTATCGGAAAGGTTGTATCCTTTAGGTCTTACCCCACCTCCGTCTTCTTGAACCCTTGTGAACATAAATACATCACGTCCAACTTTATTAGGTCCAGCTCCGCCATTAATATCAACATTTATATCATAAAGAGGTGTTTTAAGGTCTCCTCCTGTTGTAAAAATGGAATATAAAATACCATCCATAGAATAAAATGTTGTTCTGGTATTTGGAAAAATAAGAGCTGAATCAAATTTTTGACCATTAATATATTTCCAAGGATAATTTGAATTATAACCGCAATCTTCGGGTTTTTTACAATACGATAAAATTTTAATATATGGAGCCCAATATGTTTTGAAATATTCATCTGCTCCTAATTTAAGCGCGTTCTCAGGTTCTCCGACATCATCGTATGAAAGTCTGTATGCTTGATTTATAACGGATAGTGCTTTTTTTAGTTTAGTAACGGTTTGTTCCTGCTGAAAATGTGTCATTAACCCGGGTATTGTCATTGCAGCAACAACACCGATAATGCCTAGGGTTATGAGTACTTCTGCTAATGTAAAACCTGATTTTACATTTTTGTTACTCTGAGCAAAATGAAGAAGCTCTTTATTTGTTCTTCGATTTTGTTTATTATCCATAAATTCACACTATCCTCTCAGTTAATAGTTTATAAGCATATAAATATTAATATAAGCTATTGTTTTAAAAAAGTCAAATGCATAAAATAAAAAGATGGATGATAAAGATTTTTTGATTAGATTAGGGTTAAAGCTTAAGATTTTACGCAGTATTAAAAAGTTATCTCAAGATGATGTTGCAAATAGCTTAAATATTGATAAAAGCTACTATAGCAAAGTTGAACGCGGACTTACGAATCCTACTCTTTTGTATGTGAAACATTTATCTGAAATTTTGGAAGTCGATTTATCTGATTTAATGGATTCTAATATAAATATTTAATAAAACATTTGCATGACGGTTATATTTGCGCGATATTAAAAATAGAAGTAATAATAAGGGAGAAAATCAAATGGATATAAAAGCCGTTATTCTTGCAGCGGGTAAGGGAACAAGAATGAAATCTGTTTCTACACCTAAGGTTTTGCATGAAATTATGGGTAAAACTCTTTTGGGGTATGTTTTAGATAATGTTAAAAACTTTGTATCGGAAGAATTTGTAATTGTTGGACACCACGCACAGGATGTTGAAAACTTTGTGAAAAATAATTATGATAATGCAAAAACAGTTCTTCAATCACCTCAATTAGGTACAGGGCATGCTGTTTCTATGGTTTGTCCGGAACTTGAAAATTATGACGGACTTGTATTAATTCTTTGCGGTGATACTCCGCTTGTCAAAGAAGAAACATTAAAAGAATTTATAGAATTTCATAAATCCCAAAACTCGGATTTAACTGTGATGAGTACTATTTTTGATAACCCTGCAAATTATGGTCGTATTATTAGAGAATCTGATAATTCTTTAAAGTGTATTGTTGAAGAAAAAGATGCAACACCTGAACAAAAGGCAGTAAAAGAAGTTAATGCGGGGATTTATTGTTTAAATTGGGGCAAAATAAAGTCAGCTTTCGGTCAATTAAAAAGCAATAACGCCCAAGGAGAATATTATTTAACAGATATTGTTTCATGGGGTAAGGCTCAGAATTTAAATGTAAATGCTTATATTTTACAAAACAGTGATGAAATTTATGGTATCAATTCACGTTTGAACCTTGCAGAAGCCGCTAAAATGATGAATCGCCGTAATTTGGAACATTATATGGAAGAAGGAGTTACAATTGTTGATCCGGATTCTACCTGGATTAGTGAAGACACCCAAATTGGGCAAGATACTATTATTTATCCTGCAACTTACATTGAGGGTAAAAATGTCATCGGTAAAAATTGTAAAATCGGGCCTTGTGCGCATTTAAGAGGTGGTGTTGAGGTTTGTGATAATGTTAAAGTCGGCAATTTTGTTGAAGTTAAAAAAGCAAAAATATCTTCAAATACAAATGTCGGTCATCTTTCATATATCGGTGATGCCGAGCTTGGCGAAGGAGTAAACATTGGTGCAGGAACTATTACCGCAAATTACAATCCGCTTACAAAAGCTAAATCAAAAACTGTTATTGGTGATAATGTTAAAATCGGTTCAAATTCTGTTCTTGTTGCACCTGTAGCGATAGATGAAGGTGCAAATGTCGGTGCCGGCGGAATTATTACAAAAAATGTTCCGGCATGGTCACTTGCAATTACACGTTCGCCATTAAAAGTTTTAGAAAACTGGGTAAAAAAACAGCTAGGCAAATAAAATTTAAACAGAGGGTAAAAATGTACAATCCAAAATCTAATAAAGCCGAAGAATTTATAAATCACGAGGAAGTTCTTGCATCAGTTCAATATGCGTTAGAAAATAAGAATAATGTTGAACTTATTGATAAAATTCTTCAAAAAGCCCGTCTTGGCAAAGGGTTAACACACCGTGAAGCGGCAGTTTTATTGGATTGTGAAATAGAAGAAAAAAATCAAGAGATTTTTGAGCTTGCTAAAAAAATTAAGCAGGATTATTATGGAAACAGAATTGTGCTTTTTGCGCCTTTGTATTTGTCAAATTACTGTGTAAACGGTTGTGTTTATTGCCCTTATCATGCGAAAAATACTCATATTCCGCGTAAAAAAATGACTCAGGATGAAATTAGGGAAGAAGTTATCGCACTTCAAGATATGGGGCATAAACGTCTTGCTATTGAAACAGGTGAAGACCCTGTAAACAATCCTATTGAGTACGTTTTGGAATCGCTTGAAACAATTTATTCAATTCACCATAAAAACGGTGCAATCAGACGTGCAAATGTAAATATCGCCGCAACTACAGTTGAAAATTACAGAAAACTTAAAGAAGCCGGAATCGGTACATATATTCTTTTTCAGGAAACTTATAATAAAGAATCTTATGAAAAGCTTCACCCGACAGGTCCAAAGCATAATTACAATTATCATACAGAAGCCATGGATAGGGCTATGCAAGGCGGGATTGATGATGTCGGACTCGGAGTTTTGTTTGGCTTAGAACTTTACCGGTATGAGTTTTCTGCGCTATTAATGCATGCTGAACATTTAGAAGCGGTGTTTGGAGTGGGACCTCATACGATTTCAGTGCCGCGTATAAGACGTGCCGACGATATTGATCCGACTGCATTTGATAACGGAATTGATGATGATACTTTTGCAAAAATTGTTGCCTGTATAAGAATTGCTGTCCCTTATACCGGTATGATTATTTCTACACGAGAATCTAAAAAATGCCGTGAGCGCGTTTTAGAACTTGGAATTTCACAAATAAGCGGCGGTTCAAAAACATCTGTAGGTGGTTATGCGCATCCTGAAGATGAAACAGAAGAAGATACAGCACAATTTGAAATAGAAGACAGAAGATCACTTGATGAGGTTTTAAAATGGCTTATGGAGCTTGGATATGTACCGAGTTTTTGTACAGCCTGCTATCGTGAAGGGCGTGTGGGTGATAGGTTTATGGAAATTTGTAAAGAACAGCAGATTCATAATTTCTGCCATCCAAATGCGATTATGACTTTAAAAGAATATCTTGAGGATTACGCATCTGAACAAACCCGCGCAGTTGGAGAAAAACTTATCCAAAACGAGCTTGAAATTTTTGAAAATAAAAAAATGGCAGAACTTGTTGAAAAAAATCTTGAAAAAATTTCTCAAGGTGAACGGGATTTTAGGTTCTAAGTCCTCGGCCGGACGGGGCATCATTCCTACCGATTTTCTTCAGATTTGACTAATTATATGCGCTCTGCGAGGCTTAGGTTGTATAGTATGGGTATTCAAATACTTGAAAAAATATTTATCCCTATGATACAATTACCTTATGAATTTTGAAGAGAAAACGCTTAATTCTAAGGTCGTATATGAAGGAAAAGTTGTTACTGTCTTAAAAGACGATGTAGAAGTCGCAGATGGGTATAAGTCTTTTCGTGAAGTTATACTTCACAGTGGCGGTGTGGTTGTTGCAGCACTTAAGGATTCTGATATAATCTTACTTGTAAAACAGTACCGCTATCCTTTAAAACACGTGAATTTAGAGCTTCCGGCAGGTAAACTTGAAATCGGTGAGGATCCAAATGAAGCCTGTAAACGTGAGCTTGAAGAAGAAACTGGATACAGGGCAAAAGTTTGGAAATCTTTAGGTTATATCAATACGACACCTGGAATTTGCACCGAAAAATTGTATTTGTATTTAGCAAAAGATTTAGAATTTGTAGGAGAACATCCTGATGAAGGCGAAATCTTAAAATGCTGTGAATACAATTTAAAAGATGTGTTTGATATGATTCAAAACGGTGAAATCAATGATGCGAAAACAATTTGTGCTTTAAGCCGTGCTTTTTGTAAGGGTTATAAAAATGATTAAAATGATTGCAACAGATATTGACGGAACAATTTTTGAGTGGGGAAAAGGTTTTAGCCCTGCAGTTAAAGCTTGTATGAAAAAACTAAAAGATGCAGGGGTTAAAGTTGTTCTTGTAACAGGCAGAATGCACAGTTCTGCAATTCATGCTGCTGATGAACTTAATCTTGGGACGCCTGTTATTTCTTATCAAGGCGCACTTATTAAAGATTGTGATAATACAACGCTTTTTCAAAAAACATTATCGGCAGATTGCGCGAAAAGCCTGATTAAATGGGCTCGAGAAAATGATATTCATATAAATCTTTATCTTAATGACAAATTGTATGTTGAAAACGATAATGAAATTATCAAATTTTACACAGATGGCAAACACATAGATTATACCGTTTGTAACTTTGATGACTTAGAAATAAAAGATGTTAATAAAATTCTTGCAATTGATTTAAAAGATGCTGAAAAAGTTACAGGCTGGGTTAATGAACTGAAAAAATCTTATCCTGATTTATATATTGTAAAATCCACTCCGTATTTTTGCGAAATATGTTCAGGCGAAGCAAAAAAATCACTTGGAGTTCAGTATTTGTGTGACATGTGGGGGTTAAAACCTGAAGAAGTTTTAACAATTGGTGATCAAAATAACGACATTGATTTAGTTCAAGCAGGCGGAATAGGTGTTGCTATGGGAAATGGAACTCCTGAATTAAAAGAGTGTGCGGATTTTATTACTGATACAGTTGAAAATGACGGATTTGTGAAAGCTGTTGAAAAATTTGTTTTAAAATAAATTTTTATTATATTCATCAAGTAGTATAATTTCTCCGCCGCATATTTTGCATTTTTCCGGTTTTTGTATGTGTCTTGAAACTCTTTTACATCTTGTACAGATATATTTTTTCAGGTAGAACGGCAGAATAAATCCAAGACTCATTATTATAAACTCTATAATAAATAAGCCTATGCCAATAAAGATTAACCATGCGGCAAAAGAAAAATCCATAGTATAATAAAACGGCAATCCGTAATCATCTTCATATACAGTCGGAGGCTGAGCTTTTATTTCTCTTTTTACAATAGCGCTGTTTAATAGATTTTCTGAAACGGGCATAACAGAATTATAGCATATTATGTAAAATTATGATATGATTTTAAAAAACGGAGCAGAAAATGTACAGAATCGGTGTTGGTTATGATATTCATAAATTAATAGAAGGAAGAGATTTAATTATCGGCGGGGTTAAGATTACGCATGAAAAAGGGCTTTTGGGGCATTCTGATGCGGATGTTTTGATTCACGCTTTAATTGATGCTATGCTTGGTGCTCTGGCGCTTGATGATATCGGAACACTTTTTCCTGATACTGACCCGAGATATAAGGACATAGATAGTACTTTGCTTCTTAAACATGTTTATGAACTTATTCAGGATAAAGGTTACGGGATTGTAAATATTGACAGTAACGTTATTGCTCAAGCTCCGAAAATGATGCCTTATATTCCGAAAATGAAAGAAGTTCTTTGTAAGATTCTTGATATTTCTCCGGATGATTTGTCAATCAAGGCCAAAACGAAAGAAAAAATGGACGCTGTCGGACAAAAATTAGCAATTGAAGCGAATGCTGTTGTTTTATTGCAAAAACGTATAAAAAAGATGTATTAATAATTATTTGTTCCATCCTGTAAGTTCCACATGCAATTCGTCTGATGTATCTTTTATAAATTCAACAATTGGAGAAATATTTTGAATTTCTTCATATTCCTGGTTGTTTTTGCAAAAATTGTCCAAAACAATAATTGTGTTGTAAATTTTTTCACTTAATATAATTCTTCGTTTGTTCATATTCACCTTTCTGGAATTATTCTTAATAATAATTCCGTTTTTAGTTTATACCAAGTTTAAAAATCTGTCAATAGTTTTCTTGAAAGACAGAGTATTCCTATAGTTTAGCCTCTAAAGCGGTCAGAAAGGTAACTTAATATAGCTCCGCCAATTTCCTCATTAGGGTCAAATGTTTGTTGAGGGTTATGAGGTTGCAGAGAATTTTGGATAAGCATTTTAACAAGTGGTCCAAATGCATCAGGAACCTGGATTTTACGGTAGATTCCTGCTAAAAATGTTTGGATGTTTGGTGAATTTGTATTATTAAATCTTGAAAATATAGGATAAAGTTTATCGATTCCTTTTGTGCCGTTATCAATCATCCTGTCTAAAATATAAAGAGTTTCTGTTATTTGGGCTTCGTGATTTGAGTGTGTCAAAATGTCTGTTAAATAAGGCAAAGCATTTTCTTTTTGACGCACAAAATAATCCACTTCGTTTTTATCAAAAGTGCAATAATTACGTCCCGGTTCAGGCAGGCGGCATGATGTGCAGGCGTAATACGGATTTATATTAGTATTTTGAACTTGTTGAATCATATTTACCTTTAACTATATACAAATGGCGGGCCATTTTTGATTTCAAACAGAATGTTTTCAGCCATTGTTTTAAGTTCTTCTTTTGTGCGTTTGCCGCTGTCGACTTGTTTATAGAATTCTTCTACAAGCGGTTGGATTGCAGCATCTTTTTTTGATTTAAAGTTGCGTAATTCGGTTGATACAAGACGTTTTTGTAGTTCCAGTTCAGTTTCAGCGTTAATTTTTTTCACTTGAACTTCTTTTACTGCATCGCCGGCAAGTTTTCCGCCATAAGTTGCAGCGGTTAAGCCTGTTATTCCATAGAATAAATATTCAAACTGTGGATTGGCGGTATCTAAAAGCCAGTTGTAGAAAAACGCACGGTAATCTTCTACAAATGAATTAAATGCAGGACGCGGTGTGCCGTCACCTGCGTAATTCGGGTTGGCTTTGGTTGTTGATGTTTTTAATTTTGTTATTATTTTTTCTAAAAATGCATTTTTATCTTCTTGTTTCCATTTCAGAAAATTAATTTGCTCTTTAATAAATAAAGTTAAATCTTTTGCACCGTCATCAATAGACATAAACATATGTTCAAGAAGATCACTGTCAACTGTTTTTGAGTTTTCTTCCGATTTTGCTACAACAAGTTTAATTAAATCTTTGGTGTTTTCGATACCTTCTTTGAGGTGTTGTTTACTTTTTGAAAGGTTTTTCATTGATAAAAATCCAAGTCCGATAATTCCTGCAAAAGTTCCGATTCCGAGCATGATATTACCAAGGTTGGAATTTTTTTCCTGCTTGTCATTCGATGTGAATGGAATTTGTGAAAGTGTAAGTTTTCCAAAATTTGGCAGGATTTTTTCATTGTTATTTTTAATATATTTTTCAAAATCTGTTGTGTATTTAGACAGCATACTTCTTATAATCTGCATTTTGCCTGAGAAAGATTGAGTTTCAACATCAATCAGGTTTTCTTGAAGATTTTTATGAATGTTTGCCTCTTTACGTTTTATCCAGATATCTTTGTAACCGTCTAAGAATGTTTTTCCCATAAATGCCATTGCAGAAAGTGTTAAAACACCTGCTCCCGCGATAAATGTTTTTTTGTTAGGGTTTTGAACGAATTGGTATACAAGCTGATGAGTTTCTTTACTTAACTGAACATTACGTGTTACTGCAGGAAGCCATTTTTCTTTGGGCAGGTCTTTTGCAATTCTTGTGCTGCGGCGTGCAAACCCCGTAACAACCGCGATAGTTGACATAACTCCGAGAACAACAGCGCTAAGTGGTAAAAGCTTTTTATCAATTATTTTATTATCTTGATAAAGTGTCTCAGGCATGGAGGTATTATCTGAAATTATGTATGTGTTTTTAGTGCTGTCTAGTGAACAGTTTTTATCTTTGACAAGATTATTTACAAGAACCCCTTCTTTTGTTGTAAGATTATTCCTGCGCTGTGAAGTTGTCAAATTCCTTTGCTGCCTTAAAGTTTCCGCATCATGTAACGGATTAATGTTCATCCTTTTCTATATCCTTTTCGTCTTCGCCTTTGAGTTTTTTGTAAAGTTGGTGAATGAATGTCTTTAGCTCAAAGGTTCGTTTTGCTTCATCGATTTTTTTGTCTTCATCATCTGTTTCTTGAGTTCCGAAGACAAAGAAGAGAGATTTTAATTTCTTTTTCAAGTCTGATGTGAATTTAGAGATTTTTTCGCCTATTGCGGCTTTTAGTTCTCCGTAGATTGCTGTTAATTTATCAGAAATATCAGCCATTTTTTGATTAATTGCCTGTGTAAATCTTTCAATTGCAGCCGGAAGATTTTGAATTATTGTCAGAGCTTTTCCGATTATGTTGTTTAAAATATAATTAACGGGTTTTGCAATTACTGCCGGCATTGTGTTAGTTACAAGTACTGCAAGTGCCATAGTTCTTTGGTGAGTGTTTGAAATATTTTTTTGAAAATCTGCAAGTGCTTGTAAATGGTTTTGTTGAGCAAGTTTTGCCTGTGCTTTTGCATTTTTTTGAGCTCTTAGCATTGCACCGATTGCGGCACACTGGTTGTAGCTCATTTCGCCGACATTTCTCGGGATGTCACGCTTTGAAGTGGAATTTCCGCCTGCCATTCCGTTACAAATCGGGCATGCTCCTAAGGGCATTCCGTGTGGACAAGTTCCTGCTTTATGTGGACGTGCGTGTACAGCGGTTGACATTAAAAAATCCTCTTCATACAAGAGGACACTTCAAAAGAATTATTGTTATATCCAAATTGCGCGTGGATAATAACTTTTCTTTGAGTGTTCCGGCTTTTACGGCTGCGGCGACAGCTGAAGATGTTCACTTCATTTCCTCTTAATTCGATAGTAATTTAACCAAAAAAACATGTCAAACATGGTACGAATTTTTGTTACATATTAAATTCTTTTATAAATTCATTGACCCATTTTATCAAATGCGGAATTTCATATGGTTTTGGAAGATATAAATCTGCACCTGTATTTAGCACAAGTTCTTTATCATGAATTACAGATGTTACTATTATTTTGGAATGTTTGAAATCTTCCTGCTGTTTTAATTTGTAGCAGAGATTGAGCCCGTTTTTCTTTTCTAAATTTCCAGCATCAACTATTATAAGTGCAGGAATTTCGTCAGTTTCCGGAATTTTGTATTCATTTACTGTTTTGGTTTGATATCCTTGAAGATTTAAGATGGTGTTAAGTAAAATACCCAATGCTTCATCTGTTTCAAAAATCAGGATTTTATTGTTTAATTCTTTTTCAAGTATTGAATCTTCTCCGGAGATTTTTGGACGTTCCATAAGATAATTTGAACGATTAGGATTATCAGCCATATTGTGAATCTGGGTAAGAGCTGTTAAAACCTGTGTGGTATCTTTGTATTTTGTAAATTCATTTGTGATAATTCCGATTGTAGAATGTACAAAATTTGCGCGGCGTCCTGCGTATTCATCGCCTTGCAAAATCATATAACCTCTGTCTAAATCATGTTCTGCGTAAAATTTATTTGCAACAGAATCAAATGCAAAGATTAAAAATCGTGCAAGTTTTTCGGCTTTTATGGTATCTGTTATTACGAGAAAAATATTTTCTGAAATTTGTCCGATATAGTCATTATGATTTAATGAAGCGCGAATAATTGCAATATAAGTTTGTAAAAGCTTGTCAGATGCAAGTCCTGTGTATGCTTGTTTATAGCTCTCAAAATTTTCGATACTGATATATAAAGCTGCCCATTCATTGTTATCAGAAAGCTTCCGTTTAATTGCGCGAAGTGTGTAATTTTTGTTCGGTAATTGTTGTTTTGTGTCAAGGTTAGATTCAAATTCACGGCGAAGGTGGGCATTCATTCTTACCTGGAACTCTTCTGAATTAACGGGTTCTGAGAGAAAATCATCTGCTCCGTTTTCCAAAACTTTTATTCTGTCGTTAAAGTCTGCTGATTTTGACATTGCAACAATTATCGGGCGCATGTTGTAAGTAAGCGCACGTACTTGTTTACAAAAATCCGATAAATCATCGTCAAAACTGTCTGAAATTATTATTAAATCAGGTTCTTTATCTTGAATAAGCTTAATTGAAGTTATTAAATCTTTTGAGATAATAACTTTATTTGTTTCGGATTCAAGTAATTTTTTATATTTTGTGGAAAGTTCCAGTCTTTTATCAATGATAAGTGTTACTGACTGCATTTTATCCTCGCTTGTTCTTCGATGGACAGTATCGGGAATTGAAGTGTGAATGTGATTTTACCTAAATTTTCATTATTGTTCAGCGGAATTGAATTAACAGAAATTTCGCCCATCATTTTTTCTGTAAGATTTTTGGTTATGTATAATCCCAGTCCGCTGCCTTGAACTTTTCGTGTTAAAGGATTGTCAATTCGTGAAAATTTAGTGAAAATTTTATCGTAATCGTCAGGTGAAATATTTATTCCTGTGTTTGTGACTTTAATTATAACTTTGTTATTATCCATTCCTGTTGATATTTTTGTAATGTTTGTGCCGGAAGAGTATTTTGCACTGTTTTCAATTAAATTTGTCATAATTTGTTGAAATTTATCTTTATCAACAAATATTACAGGTAAATTTTCGCGACAATTAAATTCAAAATTTTGTGTAGGATACTGATTTTTTACGATTGAAATAATTTGTTCAATAGGAGATTTTATACTTAATTCATTAAATACAAGTGTATTATTTTTTGATTGAAGTTTCGTAACAGAAAGCATATTTTCAACAAGATGAATAAGTCTGTTAGACTGTTCTTCAATGATTTTTATAAACTTTTGTTTACTGTTATCATCGAGCTTATCCCAGGAAGTCAGCATAGTTTGAGAAAACCCGCGAATTGAAGTTAACGGAGTTCTAAGTTCGTGACTTACCGTTGATATAAAATCTTCGTAATTCTGCTCTGTAGTATTCATAGCTTTATTATAGCAAAATTATTTAAATTTTTAAACTTTGACTTTGCCTCGCAGCATTAAAGTTATACCTGTAATAATTGCAGTACCTGCTGCTGTAAATATACCTGAAATTAAAGATGAAACTTTTGCTTTTTTATCAAGCTGTTTTTTGAATTCATCAACAGAAACTTTACCATCCCACATTTTTCCGTCTTTTGTCATTCCGCCGATTGGGATTTGACCGTCTTTAGCGGTTGTCTGTGCTTGTTTTACGATTGCTTTGTTAACTTTTGACTGCATATAATATGAAGACAAAGCTCCGCAAGCCAAACCTGCACCGGTCATTATTCCCATACATTTTACTACACTTGCCATTTTGAACCTCCTAAATTTACTTTTATTAAACCAGATAATACTTAAAAATTGCTAATATGTAACAAATGTTTAAACTTTAGCCTCTAAGGTAACTTGCTTTTTTTCTTTATCAATCGTATTATAAAAGGGTTAAGTTTTCTTAAATGAATGTTTTATTTTGAATTTTATTAGGGTAGAATAAATTTATGGTAACTGAAGAAAAATTATACTCGGATATTCCGCCAACAAAGTTGAGAAACAAAGAGGAGAAATTTAAACCGGCAAAAACTAATCGTTTTTGGCTTACTATTGCAAGTTTATTTTTCTTTAATATGCTGCAAAACAGGTTTTATGCATTCCGTTATACAGGTGTAGAAAACTATAAAAATCGTGATGAAAAATCTCCTACAATCCTTTTTGCTCCACATTGTAATTGGTGGGATGGAATTGTTTTGTATAACATTACTCATAGAATCTGTCATAAAGAAATTCGTTTGATGGTTGAAGAACTTAACAGATTCCCGCTATTAAGACGCGGAGGAGCATATTCTGTAAACAAAAAATCCGCTCAATCAGCGATGAAAGCTTTGCAGTATTCGGTTGATTTACTGAGTGATTTAAGAAATCAGTTATGTATTTTCCCGCAAGGAATTATCAGACCGCCGCATTTCAGACCTTTTAAGTTTCAAACAGGTTTGACTTATATTGCACAAAACGCTGTAAAAAAATACGGAAAAATCAATCTTATACCTGTTTCTATTGATTATTGTTTCTTAAGAGATAACAGACCTGAAGTTATTGTTGATTTTGGTCAATGTATCGAATTAACAGACTCAAAAATTGATAGAAAAGATTATACAAAATTTTTGGAAGCTAAGTTGACTGAAACCTGTGATGCTCAATTCAGAAATATTTCACAAGGTAATATGGATGATTATAAAATTTTATTTAAACAACACCTAAAATGGTACAGACGTATTGAGCAGCGTTTGAAAAGAATTGATTTACCTGATGTTTCCGAAATGTAAGCTGTAAAAATTGGAGTATGAGATGAGTGATATAAATGTTTGTCTGGCATGCGATGATAATTACAGCAAATACGCAGGAGTTGTAATTGCATCTGTTCTTGCCAATGCTAAACCTGAAAGTTATTTACATTTTTATATACTTGATGGCGGGGTTGCACAGGAAAATATTGATAAAATTATGTCTTTAAAAAGTATTAAAGACTGCGAAATAAAGTTTGTGAAAGTCGATGATTCGCAATTTGAAATGTATAAAAATATTAAAACTCATCAATATGTTACTTTACAGACTTATTACAGGTTAAAACTTGCTCAAATTCTACCCGAAGTGGATAGGATTATCTATATGGATTGCGATATGGTTGTAAATGATGATTTGGAAGAATTGTTTACAACAGAGCTTGGAGATAATGTAATAGCAGGCGTTCTTGATATTAGAGTTTATGGCAAAAAAGCTTGGAAAGGTGCAAAATACATTAACGCAGGCATGGTCTTATTTGATCTTGTCAAATTCAGAAAAGAAAATATTGAAGATATTTTTTATGAATATACAAAAAATAATTACGACAAAATAAAAACCGGAGACCAGGATATAATTAATTTCTCACTTGAGGGAAGAATTAAAATTGTACCGGATGAATGGAATGTTCAGTCAAGTAATTTTACGAACCGCTCAAGTTATACAAATAATCCGAAAATAATACATTTTGTAGCAAAAAATAAACCTTGGCATTTTGGTTCATTCAGTTATCACAGAAATTATTACTTTAAATACCTGCAATTAACACCTTGGGCGTTGCTCGATGATGAAAAAGATTACTGGTACACCAAAAATCAAATTGCCTCACTTATAAAATATATAAAATACAGGCCGTTTTTCATGCTCAGACCAAAATTCTATCAGGCATTGTATTATACATATTTTAAACCTTTATTTTAGATTAAAATGAAAAAGTTGGAATTATGAATATTAAGGAATTATTATCAAACATTTATTCGATTACGGATTACAAATGTACTCATAATCTAATAAAAGTTTTTGGAATTAAGATAAAAGTTGCAAAAAAAGAATATGCGTGTAAGAAAAAAGAAAATCTATATTATTATTACAAGAAAAATAATGTAGATATTACATCAATTCCGCCGGCAGAAGGTCAGATAAGAGATATTCAGTTGGCTAATTTAGAACTTTTGAAAGAATTAGATTATGTATGCCGTGAAAATAATTTAACATATTGGCTTGACGGCGGAACTTTACTTGGTGCTGTTCGTCATAAAGGATTTATACCATGGGATGATGATATTGATACCATTATGCCAAGGGACAGCTATGATAAAATTATTGAAGCATTCGAAAAGTCATCGCGAAATCCTGATGTCTGCGCAAAATATGTTGCAGATTCTGATTGTCCGGCAACTTGTTTTATTAAAGTTTTACATAAAAAATGTAAGTATCTTTTTGTAGATATTTTTCCGCTTGATGTTTATGGAGAAAAACTTTCAAAAAATGAGCAGTATACTCGCACGATAGAAATTTCTCAAAAGCGTAAAATGCTCGTAAATGATTGCAAGAATGATTCTGATACAGATATTATCAGAGCAAAAACTAAAAAATATATGGATGAAATTTTACAGACGAAATGTAATTTGCCTGAATCAGATTTCGTTCGTGCAATTGATATGGCACATACCGGAAAAAATTATATTCATAGCTATGAGACTTTTTTCCCGCTAAAAGAAATTTCTTTTGAAGGGATAAATTTCCCGTGTATTAACGATACTGATACATATTTAACGGATGTTTACGGCAAAAACTATATGGGTTATCCGCCAAAAATCGGAATGGCACACTCTGCTTATTTGGAAATTCCTGAAGAACAAAAGGCAGTTTTAAATGATTTAATTAAAAATTCCGGTTGCGCGAGGTAAAATTCCCAAACAATAAGAAATTACAATACCGTAGTTTGAAATAGGAATATTTTGTTTGTTTGCTATTAGAATCCGGGATAAAACTTCGCGTCTGTTTGTCATACAAGCGCCGCAATGAATTATTAATTTGTATTTTGAAATATCAGGAAAATCGTGTCCTGCAATATTTTCTATAATTAAATTTTTACCTGTTTTCTGTTTTAAAAGGTTTGGGATTTTAACCCTTCCTATATCATCTTCTATTGCGTGATGCGTACAGCTTTCCAGTATTAAAACCCTATCGCCGTCTTGTAATTTATCAATTGCCTTAGCTCCTTTTGAAAAAGCTTTCAAATCACCTTTTAATCTCGCAAAAAGAATTGAAAATGAGGTTAAAGGAATACTGTCAGGAACAATTTCAGAGACTTGTTTAAAAGCTTGAGAATCCGTGATAACAAGTGATGGCGGAGTTTTTAGATTCTCAAGAGCATTTTTCAATTCGTTTTCTTTTACAACAATGCTTATACAATTTGAATCAAGTAAATCCCTCAATGTCTGAACTTGCGGCATTATAATTCTTCCTTTTGGAGCTTCTTTATCTATCGGAACAACAAGGATTACGGTACTTTTTTCAGGAATTAAATCACCTGCGATTTTTGGTGAATTTACAAAATCTTCAGGAAGAATTTTTACAAGTGCTTCTTTAAACTTGAAAACTAAATCTTTATCTGTATGTGCAGATGTTAAAATAATATTTTTTGTAAAATCTTTTAAAGAATTAAGTGTTTCTTCATTAATTTTTGAAATATCGGTTTTGTTCACTAAAATTATAAACGGGATTTTGAGTTCGTTAAACTTTTCAGTAAGTGATTTTTCATAATCGTCAATACCATCGGGAGTGCATACAATCACAGCAATATCAGTGCGGTTAAGGATTTTCATTGTTTTTTCAATACGCTCTTTTGATAATTCGGTGGAATCATTTATTCCTGCAGTATCTAAAAAGTTTACCGGTCCGATTGGTAAAAGTTCCATTGATTTTTCGACAACATCTGTTGTTGTTCCTGCAATATCGGATACTATGGAAATATCTTGTCCTGTAATTCTGTTAAGTATGGAAGATTTTCCGGCATTGGTTTTGCCAAAAATTCCGATATGTAAACGCATTGACTTTAAAGTTTTCATTTCTCCCCTCACTCTATCCCAAGCTCGCAAGGAGCGAGGGAACTTGTTTAATTTAGAATTAAAAAACCGACCTTTTAGGGGTCGGTTCTTTAAAGTTTTATCAGAATTAACCTCTGATACCTAATTTTTTAATCAATTCTCTGTATTCGTCAAGATTTTGAGATTTGATGTAAGCAAGTAATCTTTTTCTTTTACCTACCATCATTAAAAGACCTCTTTTTGTAGCGAAATCTTTTTTGTTAGCTTTTAAGTGTTCAGTAAGTTCGCTGATTTTTTTAGTCATCATAGCAACTTGAACTGCTGATGAACCTGTGTCTTTTTCGTTCTTGCCGAATTCTTTAACAACTTCTTGTTTGTTTTTTAAGTTAATTGACATTTTAATTTTTTCCTTTTTCTTGTTGAGTGATTATTGGCGTAAGCACTCTACAAACATGATGATAATACAGTGAAAATAAAAAATCAAGCCCGTCGAGCAGAGGGGTAAATGTTAAATGTCATTTGGTCTACGAGCCGGAATCTATTATATAATTTGTAGCGCAAAAAAAATCCCTGAATATTTTCAGGGATAAATTTCTACACTACTTTTCTAACCTACTTAAATAATCATAAGTTTTTCACATTTCTATATTGAGGAATCGTAACTATACTTACTAATCATATTTAAACTTTTCAGTGTTATATGTTCTGCCTTCTTTTTCGGCAATCTTTTTAATAATGTTGTCGTAATTTTTAGCAACATCATTATCTACATATATCCAACTGTTCATTTCTTTATCGATTTTGGCAAAATCTTCACGGCATTCATTACTTATGCCAAGTTCTTTTGCTTTTTTGAATAATACGTTTCTAATATGTTTTCCATATTTAATTTTTTGGCTTCTGTCAGCATCAAACATAAATGCTGTCATAAATGATTCATTTTCTTCTGCACTGTGAGAATCTTCCCAGGCAAGCATAACATCTATAATGTTATCTTTATTAAGATATTCACATACTGCATTAAATTTATCATTGTCAGTACCTATGCTGCTGCTATAAGTTGCATCATAGAATTCATCTGCAATATCTAAAGCTTCATCGGAATATCCTTTTTTGCCTTGTGTTTCATTATTTTCATTTACTTCTTCATTATCGGTTTCTTCATTGTTATCGACTTGCTCGTTTTCGTCCACTTGATTTTCATCATCAGCTTTATTGGTTTTTGCTTTGCCGATATTATTTGCATCGTTAATGATATTTCTGATTTCATCACCGATTCTGTTTGATTCTTTTAATGCTTCAGCAGCTGATAATTCTGTTTTTGTTGTTAATTCAACAAGTTCTTCTTCTGCTTTTTTCAATCTGTCTAATAAAGAATTTATTTCATCTTTATGGTCTTTATTTTTATCATCAAGGAGCATAGCATTCAATTTATCTCTGGTCATTTTAATGTTTGCCAGATTGCTGTTAATATTGCTGCTTGCAATATTATTTGCTATTGGTGCAAATAAAGCATTGACATAATTGTTAACTTGATCTTGACTTGGTACTTGAACATTAGGTAAACCTGCTAAAGGCGGAGTTAATGCTTGTTGAGCCAAACCATTCAGTTGTATTCCAATTGGCGCACTTGCATAATCAGGTATTGTTGCCACTTGAAGGTCACCGCCAAAATTTGTTGTAATGCACGGTAGTACATTCATAAATGGTATGTTAGCATAAGATTGATATGTTACATTTCCGTATGACATATTCTTTTCCCCGTTTCTTTATTTGTTCCCCGTACTTATATAAACAATTTTTGATTTGAAAAATTGCATGTCAGATAAAGTTATTTTATGAGTGTAATGTGTCAAAATCATTTCGCTTATTATGTTCTAAAGGTTTTTTATTTTGTGTTACAAATCTTAATAATTATGAATGATACCAATTTATGCTATGATATTTGTATGAAAACTTTAGCAAGATTTATTCAGTCAAAACGTGATGAAATGGGCTTTACACAGAAAGGTTTGGCGGTTGCTGCAAATATTTCTGTTCATGTAGTTGAAGAAATCGAAGCCGGAAAAGAGCTATTTTTACCTGTTACAATAAGACAGGCGCTTGCAAAAGCTTTAAAATGTGAACCTGATGAAATTAAAGCCTTGGAGAAAGATATTGCAAGTGATATTGTGTCCCCTGAAATTATTGAAAGTTTAAAACAATTGATATTAAACGGAGCTGGCGGCTTGAAATGTCCGAAATGCGGTGCACCTTTAGATACAAGGGTTGCAAAGATGTATGATTTAGAAGATAATTTGATACTTCACCCGAAAGCTCACTGTACAAAGTGTCCGTTTCAAATTCATTCTTAAGGAGTTTTATGAAGATTGGTGTTGTAGGTTTAGGTTTAATCGGCGGTTCAATTTTTAAGGACTTAAAGAAACTAAATTATAATGTTATTGCGGTTTCAAATTCTCAAAGTGGAGATAGTATTTATAAAAATTATGATATTTTAAGAACTTGTGATTTTGTGTTTGTTTGTACTGCAATGAATAAAACGCTTGAGGTTTTGGATAAATTAGAAGAAATTTTACTTCCTGATACGGTTGTAACTGATGTTTGTTCGTTGAAAGGTTTTGTTTCAAAAAAATCTCGTCCGTATAAATTTGTTCCGTCTCATCCAATGGCAGGGACTGAGCATAAGGGATTTGAGAATTCTTTTGAAGGGCTTTTTAAAGGTGCAAAATGGGTTATTACTCCTGTTTTTGGAGAGGATTCAAGACTTGTTGAATTAATAGAAGAACTTGGTGCGCGTACTGTTATTACAACACCGGAAAAGCATGATGAAGCAGTTGCATTAATTTCACATATGCCAATGGTTGTGGCTCAGGCAATATTCAAAACAGCGGCTGAGAATCCTATAGCACTTGAAATTGCGGCATCAGGTTTCCGTGATATGACTCGTCTTGCAATGTCAAATACAGAAATGGCAAATGATATGGTGCAGATGAATTCTGAAAATATTCAAACAAGTATTTTAAAACTTTATAAATCAATTGGCGACTTAACTAATTCGGATTATCTTGAACAGATAAATGAAATTAAATTAAATCGCCAGTCGATGTTTTTATAATTTTCTTTTAATTATGGAGTTGGTGTTGTTGGAGCTTTTTTCAATAGGTTGTTCACCCATTGAGCGCCTTTATTATATAAATTTGCAGCTTTTGTTTTAGCTGTTGCTAAATATGGCTTGAATTGAGCTAAACTATTCTTAGCCAATTGTCCTACTTTAGAACTTTTCAAATATGTATAAGCTTTAGCTGCAACATTTTTTAGTTTTCCTCTGAATACATACCCTAAAACGGCTGTTGCTGCAAGACCTGCAACTGTACCAATAACTTTTGTTGTATTTGATTTTTGTTCTTTTTCAGGGAAAATCAAGCCCGGTTTCCAGGTTGTTTTTTCGCCTGTAATTGGATCGATATAAACTTTATCAGTTTGTGGATTAACTGCTTTTTGTTGTAAAGCAGGAGCATAACCTGCTGTTGAACCTACAAATAATGATGACATAACACAATTTCCTTTCTAACCTTTAACCTACATTTTTATAAAGTATTTTTAGAAGAAAAAATTGCTAATATGAAAAATTAAAAAAACAAATGCCTGAATACCCGAGAATATTCAAGCATTTTAGTTCTTAATGTTTTGTAATATTTTATTCCACACAAGAAAAAGAAGAACTTTTTTCAAGATGTAAAGTATCAATTAAATTATTTAATCTTGAGAAAACTTCTTTAAACTGCGGAATAGAAAGACTTTGTTTTCCATCACTAAGTGCTTGGGACGGATTGTGATGAACTTCAACCATAATACCGTCAGCACCTACTACAAGTCCTGCTTTTGCCATTGGTTCAATCAAGTATCTTTGACCTGTACCGTGGCTTGGGTCAACAATAATCGGAAGGTGAGAATACTTTTTAATAACAGGAACTGCTGAAATATCAAGAAGATTTCTTGTAAATGCGCTGTCAAAACTTTTCAAACCGCGTTCGCAAAGAATAACTTTTTCGTTTCCGTTATACATAATATGTTCTGCCGCAAGCAGGAATTCTCTGATTGTATTTGCAGGACCTCTTTTTAAGATAACAGGTTTGTTGCATTTGCCGACTGATTTCAAAAGTTTAAAATTTTGCATGTTTCTTGCACCGATTTGGATAATATCAGCGTATTTACATACTAAATCTAAATCAGCAGAATCCATCAATTCTGTAACGACCAGAAGTCCGGTTTCTTCTTTAGCACGGGCAAGAAGTTGTAAGCCTTTTTCGCCTAATCCGTCAAAATCATAAGGTGATGTTCTTGGTTTGAATGCTCCGCCGCGGAGGAATTGGCATCCAAGTTCTTTTGCTGCAAATGCAACCTGGCGTAATCCTTCATAATCTTCTTCAACAGAACACGGACCTACCATTGCAACCGGACGGTTAGCGCCACCGATTTTTACACCGTTTTCAAATTCAATAACTGTATCTTCTGATTTTCTGTCACGGGATGCAAGCCTGAAAGGTTCACGGATAAACTTAATTTGTTTTACCCCTTCAAGTGCTTCAATTCTTCCCGGCGATAATGTTGTTTTATCCCCGAGTGCATCAATTACTGTATGAACATCGCCTTCTTTTACAAGAACCTGAAATCCGTGTTCCTTTAATAAATCTGTGACGGTTTGGATATTAATCTTACTTGCGTCACGCTCCATAATTATAATCATAGTTTTTTCCTTTTTAAATAATATTTACTATGATTATAGAAAACAAATTTAAAATAATCAATATTTTTTCGGATTAAAAGCGTTCATACCGAGATATTTTGCGTTTTTACCGAGTTTCTGTTCGATTTTTAGGAGTCTGTTATATTTTGCAACTCTTTCCGAACGTGAAAGTGAACCGGTTTTAATAAGTCCAGAGTTTACTGCTACTGCTAAATCGGCAATAAATGTATCTTCGGTTTCACCCGAACGGTGGGAAATTATTGTTGTATAATTATTGTTTTTGGCAAGATTTATTGCTTCAAGAGTTTCTGAAACAGTACCTATCTGGTTTAATTTTATTAATACAGAGTTTGCGGCAGATTCTTTTATCCCTTGTTTGATTCGTTTTATGTTAGTTACAAAAAGATCATCTCCGACAAGCTGACATTTACGTCCAATGTTTTGTGTCAAATGTTTCCATCCTTCCCAATCATCTTCTGCCATGCCGTCCTCTATAGAAATTATTGGATATTTATTAACCAGATTTTCTAAAATTTCTGCAAATTCAATACTGTTATATGCGGAATCTTTTATAAAATATTTTCCGTTATTATAAAATTCACTTGAAGCTACATCAAGACAAATTTTTACTTGATCAGTTGTGTAGTTTGCAGCTTGAATAGCTTCAATTACAAGATCAATCGCATCGGAGTTTGTTTCAAGGTTAGGTGCAAAACCGCCTTCATCACCGACACCTGTTGAAAAGTTTTTCTTATTTAAGATTTTTTTAAGTGAATAAAAAACTTCTGCCCCAATTTGTATGGCTTCTGAAAAACTTTTTGCCCCGACCGGTGCAATCATGAATTCCTGAAATTCAATATTATTATTTGCATGCGCTCCGCCGTTTAAAATGTTCATCATCGGAACAGGCATGATAGATGCGTTAATCCCGCCAAGGTATTCATATAAAGGAATTCCGTAACAATTTGCTCCTGCTCTTGCACATGCCATTGAAACTCCGAGTGTTGCATTAGCACCTAATGTGCTTTTATTTTCGGTACCGTCAAGCGTAATTAATGTACGATCAATTAAATACTGGTTATCAACGTTTTTATTTATCAAAGCCGGTGCAATAATTTTATTGATATTGTTTACTGCTTTTTTAACACTTTTACCGTCAAAATCCCCTTCATTATCTCTTAGTTCAAGTGCTTCAAATTTGCCGGTTGATGCACCTGATGGAACTGAGGCAATGCCATTTTCACCTGAAAATAATTTAACTTCAACTTCGATTGTAGGGTTGCCGCGTGAATCAAGAATCTGACGGGCATGAATATTTTTTATTGCACTGGACATTTTAAACTCTCCTTTTAAAATAAGGATAAGTTATTTAAAAGTTAATTGAATCAGTCCGGTTACTTAAGTCTGTTTTCTAAAATATCTATAATCTCATCAGGTGAATCAATTATGATTTCTGCATTATTATTTATTAAAAATTCGCGGTTTCTGAAACCCCATGTGACACTGATACAAGGCATTTTAGAGTTCTTGGCTGTCATAATATCAACATCTGAATCACCAACATAAACAGCCTCATTGTTGGTTAGATTAAATTTTTCTAATACTTTTAAAACTGTGTCAGGAGCAGGTTTTTTTCTTATTCCGCAAACCTCATTTTCTCCTGCTGCAAAATCAATTAAACCGGAAAAATATTTGCTGCATAATTCTTTTACTGCCATATCAAATTTATTTGAAACAACTGCTGTAATGTATCCATTTTGTTTTAAAGTTTTTAATATCTGAAGAATTTTGTCGTATGGCGCGGTTTTATTATACATATTTTTAGAATAATGTTTTTTAAAAATTTCAAGACACTGTTGAAAATCAGGATTATCCTTTCCATCCGGAATTGCACGTTCAATAAGTTTTGCAACACCATTTCCTACAAATTGACATATTTCGTTTATTGTTCTTTCAGGATAATTTAAACGGCTAAGCGCGTAATTTGTACTGTCTTTCAAATCTTCAAGGGTATTTATTAGTGTACCGTCCAGGTCAAAAATTACAATTTTTTTCTTCATAAAGCTATTATATAACAATTTTTTTTAAATTAAAATTTTATCAAAAGTTTAGTAAGGATATCTGTGTGTATATCGCATGGGGAAATACTTTTGGAAATATTTTTTGATAAATTTTTGGTAAAAATTTTTTATTTTTTATTAAAATTTGAATATTTTTTGAAAATATCGCAAAAAATACTCCATTTTTATGAATTTTCATTTATTTTTTATAATATAATATGAGAAAAGTTGCGAAATGTTAAGTGGATAATCCCTTGATATGACAGCTTTTTATACTATATTGGAAATTCATTATTCCATTATTTTTATAATAGTAGTATTATAATTTTATATTTTAAAGGAGGCTAAAACATGTTTACATCAAGCAAAAAAGAACAAAAAGAAATGCAAATTCAAATTATTGAATCAGCTGGTAAAATTTACAATTATTTATCAGACAAAGGTGAAGTTACAATCAACAAACTAAGAAAAGATATGGATTTAGATGATAATTTCACTTACATGGGTCTTGGATGGTTATCAAGAGAAGACAAAATCTCTTATACTCAAAAACCAAAATCAGTTACAGTTAAATTAGTTTAATTTGTTATCAGATTTGTTAAAAACCGGGTTATATGACCCGGTTTTTTCTATTTATGCTATAATATTCTCATTAAAAGGGGAATGTTATGAATAAGAATATTTTTAGTCCTGCAGGAAAAATAAATCAAAGTTTATTTATTATTTATTATATTTTATTAATGTTTTTATATATTGTAGGCGGTATATTTTTAATGATTCTTGTTTATAAAAATAATTTTAATTTATTATATTTTGTTTGGCCTCTTTTAATTATTAAAATTTTGATTGCGTTTAATTACAAAAAACGTATTATGGATATTTTAGACAGTTTGCCGCTTTCGGTAATTTTAGGTTTTTTGCTTACATTTGATGTTGAATGCTTGGCAGTTTGTCAGTTTATTAACGATGCTCAAACATCTGTCATAACATTTTTTGCAGCAGGAATATTTATTTTATTTATTCAGCCTGCAATTGTTGCGTTGATTCCTTCCAAAGACGAAGAATAATTCAAAAAACACTTGACTGAGAGTTACTCTAATCCTTTAAAATAATAAATATTAGAAAAGAAAGGATAAAATTATGGGTGGTAAAAAGGTTATAATAATTTCTTCAAGTCCAAGAAGGGGCGGAAATTCTGATATTTTGTGTGATGAATTTCAAAAAGGTGCACAAGAAGCAGGTCATGATGTTGAAAAAATCTTTTTAAAAGATACAAAGATAAATTACTGTAGCGGATGTGGTTTTTGTAACACAAATAATTACACTGCTTGTTCTCAAAAAGATGATATGAATGAAATTTTGGAAAATATAATCAAAGCTGATGTAATAGTTATGGCAACACCTGTGTATTTTTACACAATGTGCGGGCAGATGAAAACCTTTATTGATAGATGGTGTGCTCGCTATACACATATTACAAGTTTAATTAATCGCTCAAACAGAGATTAAATAAACTTTCAGATTAAGATTTAAAAAATTAATTGAATAACTTTTTACATTTGTTTTGAATATCCAAAGCAATATCTTTTGCAAATTTTTCATTTAATCCTATATTTTTTGCGACAGCCAAAATATCATCTAGAGACGGATTTTTCCCTTCGCCATTTATTGTTGTTGCATGTTCCCCATTAAACGAAGAACTATATGTTAAATCGTATGCAGGGGATAAATACCATTCTTTTTTATTTTCGTCATAAAGATAAGAAAAATTCTTTGAATGGTCATCACGATTGTGGGCAAATACATTGAAACACATTAACCTGAATAATTGTTCAATGTCTTTATAATTTCTTGTAAGTTCAAGCGTAAGCTTCATTAATAAATTATAATCAAGATTAGGAAGCCTGTGGCTTGTTTCTAATAACCCGCTTACAGATACCATATGAACTTTTTTGTCTTTTTTTCGATCAAATCTTTTTATCCCAAAATATCCCGAACAAATTTCGGATGGAAAAAGTTTGGTTTCTGTCATATTAATTCCGCAATCTTTTGCACATAATGAATATTGATATTCTTTTTCACCAATATTTTTAGGGTCGGTTGATGAGGGGAATTTAATTATCCAATCTCCATTATTTATAGAAGTCAAAATCTTCGGTCTTGCACCGCCTGATGAACCGCCTAATTGAAAAAGTTCATCTAAATTGTCTGAATTTTGTGATTCTAAAATTTTTGAGCATTCCTGTGCAAGAATATCAAAGTCAGAAACATTGTTTTCTGTTTCAAATTTATGTTCAGGTTTATATGTTAAAGCCCCCATTCCACTTTCTTGAACAACTGCAAGTCGATTAAGATTGTCAATTTCAACGGGATTTATTTTGTTTTTTAAAAACAACCTATCAACCAGCAATCTTCCCCAACCATCAGGCAAACTGTCATTAAACACTCCAAATAATCCATCAAAAGGTTCGTATTTTGGGATAAAAACTTTTTTGATGAGCGGTAAACTAAAAGGCGATATACTGAACCCTTTATTTAGCCAGTCGGAATCGTATTCGAATGCGACAACTCTTTCGGGCGTTTTTGCAAGAGTGCCCACCAAAATATCATTATAGAATAGTTTTAAATATTTATAGTTGTCCATTTATAACCTCATCTATAGAATTGTAGGTCTTTTGCATAAACAAGTTTTCAAAATCTTTTTCTAAATTAAGAGCAATTAAAATTTTTATCAAAGAACTTAGTGAAATTTCATGTTTTGATTCAAATCTTTTGATAGACCCTAGGCTAACACCCGATTTTGTCGCAAGTTGTACTTGTGAAATTTTAAGCATTTTTCTCTTCTGCTTAATCTTTTCAACAAATTCTTTTGCAATATCATAGGGTGATTTAGCATAAAAAATAAAGTCATTCATAGATAATATATTAACCTATTTTTGCTAAAAAGTCAAGATATAGATAATATATTATCTAAAATACAGTAAGATTTTTTAAAATATTAAAACACAACATTAGAATTGTGTGTATCATTCTGCCTCGGGAATTACACATTTCCAGAATGATATGTTGTATTTTTTGAGATTGAGATTGGGGTTTTTCTGAGGCAGAAATTATTGAGTACAGAGCTTATACGCTTGTTTTTTCTTTTCATCATAGAAAAATACTTCTTTGAATTTAGATATGTATTTATGTTTTAATAAGGAATCTGTATAAAAACAAAAACTACCCTTGCTTGAATCTTGCAAAATAACTAACAAATAGCAATCATCGCACTTTTTTACATAGTTTTCAAATTTATTATTTTTTTCATCAATGCAGACTTGCAAATCTTCGATTGGATTCTCTTTACACCAACCTCCATTATTGACATGGCAATCAAATTTACCGGAACTTACTGAAGGAAATGTTATAATGGATATTTGAAAATGCTCATCCTGAATTGTTATCCAACCCTTAACAAAAGCTTTTTTCTTAAGGTTATCCATATTGGTACTTACAAATTCTTGCAATCTTTCCTTAAATTCTTTATGTGATGGAATGTCAGAAAAACCAGGGTCATAGGTTCTTTTTAAATGATTATTCCAATTTGGACTCCATAAAAGTTTATCAAATTGTTCTATAGTCATAGACATACATAAATCATATTGCTTCTTGGCATATTTACATATTTGATTTCCAATTCTTGTTAATGCTTGCGTATATTTAGTGTTTTTATTTCTTACAATAAACTCTGTTAATTCTATACCTATAAGCTTTTCCGATTTTGTTTTTAAAATAAAATCAGGCTGCTCTGTGGCTTCAAAAACATCAGCAATTGAACAATTCTCATAAAATTGTTTACCAATATTGGTTTCTTTAAAACCATTTAAATATTCTTGTTCTTCCAGTTTTTTATCTTGTTCTTTTGTCATATCACCAGTATAAAATTCAAATAGCAAAAATCAATATATTAAAGAATTTCTACTTTATTTCTTCTCTCTTTTAGGTAATTAATGTTGTGGCCCAAAACCTTGAGGTACAAATGAACATTGTCGAACCAATAAAAAGCATAGAAGATATCCAAAACATAAAACGAATTCTTTCCAAAAAATCACGCAATGCACTTCTTTTTAGCTTCGGAATAAATAGTGGATTAAGAATTGCCGACATTCTCTCCCTCGACGTCAAAGACGTAAAAGGTAAAGATTGCATTGAATTAAGAGAAAAGAAAACCAATAAATACAAAAAATTACCGATTAACGAAAATCTGAAGATTGAGATTGAAGAATTTGTCAAGGATAAACCCGACGAAAGACCTCTATTTTATACGCAAAAAGGGTATCGATTAGATAGAGCCCAAGCATACAGAATCATAAACAAAGCCGCCCGAATGGTCGGAATCAAAGGCAGAATCGGAACACATACCTTACGCAAAACTTTTGGCTACCACTTTTACCAACAATACGACGATATAGTAATGCTTCAAAAGATTTTCAACCACTCCTCCCCCTCCATCACCCTCCGCTACATCGGCATAGAACAAGAAGATATCGATGAGGTATATAGGAATTTTTATTTGTAGAAAATAATTAGAAAGCAGCCTTGTTTACAACTCTCTAAAACATTATGTTCATGATAAAATTTAAACAATAGAATAGGTGTTTTTATCAAAAGAGGTAAGTATGGCAGAAAAGAAAAACAATGCAAATATCGGATTTGAAGAACAGTTATGGAAAGCGGCTTGCGTTTTGTGGGGGCATATTCCTGCTGCCGAATATAGAAAAGTTATTGTTGGTTTGATTTTCTTGCGTTATATCTCAAGCGTTTTCGATAAAAAATACAAAGAACTCTTAGCTGAGGGGGACGGATTCGAAAACGATCCGATAGCTTATCTTGCTGAAAACATTTTCTTTGTTCCGGAAGCAGCAAGATGGAATAAAATTTCCGAGGCTGCTCATACTCCTGAAATCGGTCGTGTTATTGATGAAGCAATGATTGCGATTGAGAAAGAAAATAACACACTTAAAGGAGTTCTTCCTAAAAACTATGGTTCCCCTGATTTGGATAAAAGAGTTTTGGGCGAAGTTGTGGACTTGTTTACCAATAACGTGAAAATGGATGATACAGAAGAAAGCAAGGACTTGCTTGGAAGAACTTATGAATATTGTATTGCACAATTTGCGGCTTATGAAGGGACAAAGGGAGGCGAGTTTTATACGCCGTCAAGTATTGTTAAAACTCTTGTTTCAATACTTAAACCTTTTGAAAACTGCAGAGTTTATGACCCTTGCTGCGGTTCGGGCGGTATGTTTGTTCAGTCTGTAAAATTTTTGGAAAACCATAGAGGAAATAGAAATAAAATCTCTGTTTACGGTCAGGAATCCAACACGGATACTTGGAAGATGGCAAAAATGAACATGGCAATCAGAGGGATTGATGCTGATTTTGGACCTTCTCAAGCTGACACTTTCTTCAATGATTTGCACCCGACATTGAAAGCTGATTTTATTATGGCAAACCCGCCGTTTAACCTTTCTAATTGGGGACAGGATAAACTGCAGGAAGATGTTCGTTGGAAATATGGAATTCCACCGGCTGGAAACGCTAACTTTGCATGGATTCAACACATGATACACCACCTTGCGCCAAACGGAAAAATCGGGCTTGTACTTGCAAATGGGGCTTTATCATCTCAGACAAGCGGTGAAGGCGAGATTAGAAAACGAATTATTGAAGATGACTTGATAGAGGGAATTGTAGCGCTTCCGACTCAGTTGTTTTATAGCGTAACAATTCCTGTAACCTTGTGGTTTATTTCAAGAAATAAGAAACAAAAAGGTAAAACCCTGTTTATTGATGCTCGAAAAATGGGCTATATGGTAGATAGAAAACACAGGGATTTTACAGAAGCTGATATTCAAAAACTTGCTGATATATTCACAGCATTTCAAGAAGGAACATTGGAAGATGTAAAAGGTTTTTGTGCTGTTGTTTCTACAGAAGATATTGCAAAACAAGATTACATCTTAACCCCTGGTAGATATGTCGGTATTGAAGACCAAGAGGACGACGGCGAACCGTTTGAAGATAAAATGAAACGCTTAACCTCAGAACTTTCTGATATGTTTGCAAAGTCAAATGACTTGCAAAATGAGATTAGGAAGAATCTGGCAAGCATAGGATTTGAGGTGAAGTAGTATGTATGAAATTATAGCAAATAATTATATTTTATATATTCAAAAATGTCAGTTAACACCTAAATATAGTGTTGCCATAAAGGTTTTAACTGAATTTATTAATTTTTTGCGTGGGTTACCAAATAAAAAGCCTTCAAAAGAAGAAATTAAAACAACTATTGATGTAATAAAAGAAATTGAAAAATCTTTTGCCAAAACTGAAGAAATAAAACAGCAAATTGATAATTCCTGTGAATTTGCAAAAGCTTTTGTTGATTGGGGGTATAAAGAGTGAACTTTGAAATTGCAAATTTGGCAGTTACAATTGGGCAAAGTAATCCAAAATCTTGGATTGATATACTTTCAGCTGGCTTAACCCCAATTATTGCAATAGTAACTACATTTATCGCTTGGCAACAATGGATAACAAATGAAAGAAAACGAAAACAAGATTTATTTGATAAAAGGTATGATAATTTATTTTTACCAATTTTAAAAAATGCAGAGAACTATGATTATTATAAAAATAATGAAACCACGAATATTGATTATCAAGTAATAAAAGAAGAAAATGAAAAACTTCACTATCAATTACATAAATATAAATTTTTAATCAAACAAAAAGACTTTAAAAAAATAATGGAATTGCATGGTAAATTATGTAAATGTTTACAAGAAGAAACCAAATACCAAACTGGTAATGTAAAAGATGATAAAACAACTGCAAAAACAATATATGAAGATTTAGCATCTATATATGACAAGATAGAAAGTATTATTACAAAATATCTGCTAATAGAAGAGGATTTCTTTATGAATAATTTTTTTAAGGAGATAGTATATAAAATAGAATCATGTTTTCAGAATATAAGAAATCGTTTTAGAGAAAAAACTAAAACAAAAGAGTATGAAGTGGAACAAGAAACAATAACTATAAATATTTATCCAATAATTGATAATTTTGGAAAATTTTTACCAATTGCGTTAGTTTTATTTGTGCTTTTTAATTTTTTATATAACTTTTTTTATTTTTTAAATTTTGACTTAGCATTAATAAATCTATTGAAATTATCTGATTATTACGAAGGTGGGGCTACATATTTTTGCACTTTTTGCATTTTTATAACTTTTATATATTTATTTAAAAGTAAAACTACAAAAATTATATCTGTAATGATTGATTTATTAATTTACGTACTTGCTATCTTCTTTGTGTTTGTTAATATTGTAAATCTTGAAACCATTAATTTAATTCCATTCATCGTTACAATATGTATTATTTTAAGTTTATTTCTTAAACATTATAAAAAAACAATTTTATCTGGCTTTATAAATATTTTATTAGCATTGCTTCTTTTTGCTAATTTTAATTTTTTATTAAATTATAATTGCTATACAAATCAAGTAATTACCAATACAAATAAAAGTTTTTATTTAGTAAGACAAATTTCAGATGGAGCTTTAGTTAAAAATAAAGATGGAAACCTAATATTTTTCAAATGGGATAAAATTGCAAACATTGAATATTCAGTTCCTATTGAAGCAAATATAATTGTTTTTCTTGGTAATAAAAGTAAAAAAATTAATATAACAAATAAAAGACCAAAAACAATTATATTCTCTGAAACACTTATTAACACTAAAAAGGAGGAAGAATGACCTCTGATTGGAAAGAATATAAAATTGAAGAAATATGTGAAGTTTTATCTGCAAAACGTATTTTTGCATCTGATTATGTTAAAAATGGAATACCTTTTTATCGTTCAAAAGAAATTATTCAGAAATCTTTAGGTGAAAAAATATCAGATTTTTTATACATAAGTGAAAATAAATTCAATGAAATTTGCTCAAAATACGGAAGCCCTCAAGAGGCAGATATTCTAATAAGTGCTGTTGGTGAAAGAGCTGGCATCCCTTATTTAGTTCAAAATGAAAAGTTTTATTTTAAAGATGGAAATTTAATATGGTTAAGAAAATTTGACAAAGCAAGAATTAATAGTGATTATCTATGTTACTGGTTTAAATCTAATACTGGACAGAAATCCTTAGATAATTTGATGATAGGTTCTGCGCAAAAAGCCCTCACAATAATAGGAATAAAGGGAATTAAAGTCCTGCTTCCACCATTAAAAGTCCAGCAGAAAATAGCAAAGGTGTTGAGTGCGATTGATGATAAGATTGAGCTGAATAATAAGATAAATGAAAACTTAGAACAACAAATAAAAGCTCTTTATAATAATAGTTTTAAAAATTTATATGAAATAGTTGATATTTCTAGTTTGATAGATGTTAGAGATGGAACCCATGATTCTCCAAAGCCAAAAGCTACTGGAAAAAAGCTAATAACATCAAAACATTTATTAAAATATGGTATTGATAAGACTTCTGCAAACTTAATATCAGAAATAGATTATAAAAAAATAAATGAACGTAGCCAAGTTATTACAAATGATATTTTAATCAGTATGATAGGTACTGTTGGAGTTGTTTCGCTTGTTATTGAAAATCCTGTTGATTTTTGTGTAAAAAATGTTGGAATATTTAGAACTTCTCAAGCTCCAGAGCTAACATATTATATCCATTGTTTTTTAAATAGTGGTAAAACTCAAAATTACATACATTCACACTTGGCTGGTACAACTCAAAAATATATAAGTTTGGCAGAATTAAGAACACTTAAAACTCCAGTACCTACAAAAGACGAATTAAAGAATTTCAATAAATTAGTAGAACCAATTTACAATAAGCTTGTAAATAATACACAAGAAAATAAAAACTTAACCCAACTTCGTGATACACTTTTGCCAAAACTCATGAGTGGAGAAGTTGATGTAAAAAATATAAATTTATAAAATTTTATAGTAATATTAAAGAAAAAAGGATTTTTATGAATATAATAAACTTTTTATTAAAATATCATGTTGATCATATAGTAGCAATTATAATAATAATTGGGCACGTGATATCAAAATGGAAATTTATAAAGGATAACCTAAAAGATTCAATACGCTATATTAGAACAATTTGGTTTTTCTCACTATATATAATTTTATCTATCTATTGTATCATTCATTGGCAAAAAGTCATTATAGTAAAACCACTAACAGGTAATTTTATTATGTTATGTTCATTGATTGTCTTATCATTTCTTCCATTTATTGCGAAGTTGAAGATAGGAGAACATGAAGGAATTTTAAACGATCCTTTTGATGACCTTATAAAATCACGTTTTGAAGTTAAACAAATGTCAGAAAACACAACGGATGCAGACATTGATCTAGAAAAAGAAAAAGTTATTGAAACATTAACAGAAAATGTAAATGCCACTGAAAGAAAAGGGAAGGGTAAAAATGTTTCCATGTAATAATCCAAGAACTAAATTTTTTCAACAATATTCAATAGGTCTTAATAATGTGCAACTATTAACTGATGTTGCAAGGCAAGGTATTGAATTAATGAGAAAGAATATTGATTATCCTCTATTCCTTTCATTCCAGAAATATGTTATTGCGACTTTGGATATAGTTTCTCGTTCTACAGGACAAAATCTGTTAAGTTCGTATAATCTACTAAATAGTACGATAGCAAGTCTTTCATTGTATGAACAGTTAAAAAGAACTATTGAATATCTATTAGATACTGCAAATAGATTATAAGAGGAACAATAAATGCAAAGCATCTACACCGAACAATCTTATGAAAAGGCCGTAATTGAGTTATTCCAAAATATGGGATATACGCACGTTTACGGGCCGAGTGTTGAAAATCGGGATTTTCAATCTCCGTTTTATGATGATATTTTGGTAGATTCGATTAATAAGATTAACCCGAAGGCTCCGCAGGAAGCCATACAAGATGCTTTGTTCAAGCTTAAAAACATTGAGCATGGCGATATTGTTCAGCAGAATATGGTTTTCATGTATTATTTGCAATCAGGGATTGAAGCCCGCTACACCCAAAACGGTGAGCAACGCACAACGCTCATTTCTCTTGCAGATTTCAACGAGCCGAAAAACAATTCTTTCATTGTTGCAAATCAATGGACTTTTATCGAAAACTCCGAAAAACGACCGGATGTTCTAATCTTCCTTAACGGGATTCCTGTTGCGTTATTTGAGCTTAAATCCACTGTAAGAGAAGAAGCTGATGTATCTTGCGCTTATCGTCAAATCAAGAACTACCAAAAAGAAATTCCGTCAATGTTCGCATATAACGCAATCTGCGTTATGTCTGACCTTTTAACTACCAAAGCCGGAACAATAACTTCAGGCGAAGACCGATACATGGAATGGAAAACCAAAGATGGCGAAACCTTAATCGAAGAATTTGGAAGGTTCGACTCCCTAATCGAAGGAATTTTCGCAAAAGAACGTTTCCTCGATATCCTGAAAAACTTCATCTGTTTTAACAAAGACGGTGCTAATACTTTCAAAATCCTTGCGGGTTATCACCAATATTTTGCTGTAAACAAAGCAATCGAATCAGCAAAACGTGCAACCGCAACAGACGGAAAAGGCGGAGTTTTCTGGCATACACAAGGTAGCGGAAAGTCTTTGTCAATGGTATTTTTTGCTCATCTTTTGCAAGATGCCCTAAATTCTCCAACAATTGTTGTGCTAACTGATAGAAACGACTTAGACAATCAATTATACGGTCAATTCTCAAGATGTCAGGATTTTTTAAGGCAAGTTCCAATTCAGGCAGAAAGTCGCGAGCACTTGAAACAACTTCTTGACGGCAGAGTCGCAAACGGAATAATTTTTACCACAATGCAAAAGTTTGAAGAATCCTTCGAGCCTTTATCAGAGCGAAGAAATATTGTTGTTATGGCAGATGAAGCTCATCGTGGACAATACGGACTCACAGAAAAAGTTGACCCAAAAACCGGGCAGGTCAAAACAGGTTCCGCTCGTATTATCAGAAACGCACTTCCAAATGCAACATTTGTGGGATTTACGGGAACTCCTGTTTCAGTAAAAGACAGAAATACAAGAGAGGTTTTTGGGGATTATATTGACGTCTATGATATGACTCAAGCCGTAAAAGACCACGCTACAAAACCAGTCTATTATGAAAGTCGTGTTGTTCAGCTTCATCTTGACCCTGCGACATTAGCACTTATTGATAAAGAGTATGACTTAATGGCATTAAACGCTGATGAAGAAGTAATAGAGAAAAGCAAACGCCAATTAGCAAATATGGAAGAGGTTTTAGGAAATGACAACACCATTAATTCTCTTGTTGATGATATTCTAAAGCATTATGAAGAAAACAGAGCGAATTTGCTAACGGGTAAAGCAATGATTGTTGCCTATTCTCGTCCGATTGCTATGAAGATTTACCGCAGAATTTTAGAACTTCGACCAGAATGGGGAGAAAAAGACAACGAAAAAATCGCGGTCATTATGACTTCAGGAAACAACGATCCGGAAGATTGGCGAGAAATTATCGGGAATAAGGCTTACAAAAACGAGCTTGCAAAGAGATTTAAAAACAATGACGATACTTTAAAAATCGCTATTGTAGTTGATATGTGGCTTACAGGTTTTGATGTTCCATCACTTGCCACAATGTATGTTTACAAGCCAATGGCAGGATATAACTTAATGCAAGCAATCGCAAGAGTTAACCGTGTCTTTAGAGATAAAGAAGGTGGTTTAGTTGTTGATTATGTCGGCATTGCGACTGCTTTAAAACAGGCCATGAATGATTACACTGTAAGGGATAGAAAAAATTACGGAAATATGGATATTGCAGACGTTTCTTATCCGAAATTCAAGGAAAAATTAGAGGTTTGCCGTGATTTACTGCACGGTTTTGATATCTCTAAATTCAAATCAGGAACAGATTTGGAGCGTTCAAATGCGATTTCCGGTGCTTTAGGATTTCTTGTTGCACCTGAAATGCAAGAGAAAAAAGAACAATTCCAGAAAGAAGCTTTATTATTACATCAAGCCTTATCTTTATGTTCATCAATTGCAAAAGAAGATGAAAGAATTGAGGCAGCTTTCTTTGAAGCAATCAGAGTTTTACTCGTAAGGCTTACAAATACAGGAGTTGGTAAAAAGATTTCCTTACCTGAAATGAACGAACGAATAAATGAATTACTCAGACAAAGTATAAAAAGCGAAGGGGTAATAAATTTATTCTCTGATGTTAAGGAAGAATTTTCTTTGTTTGATCCTAAATTCTTAGACGAGATTTCAAAGATGAAAGAAAAAAATCTTGCTGTCGAGATTTTGAAAAAATTATTGGCAGAACAGGTTTCTGTATTTAAAAGAACAAATGTTGTAAAAAGCGAAAAGTTCAGCGAAATTATTCAAGCTGCTTTAAATCGTTATATCAACGGACTTATTACAAACGCTGAGGTTATAGAAGAACTTGTTAAAATGGCAAAACAAATTGCGGAAGCTCAAAAAGCGGGTGAGGAACTGGGTTTGTCAATAGAAGAACTTGCCTTTTATGATGCTTTAACAAAACCTCAAGCAGTAAAAGATTTTTACCAAAATGATGAGTTAATAACTTTAACTAAAGAATTAACAGATACTTTGCGCAAGAATAAAAGCGTAGATTGGCAGAATAAACAATTTGCACGCGCAAAAATGATGATGATGGTTAAAAGATTGCTTAAAAAGTACAATTATCCTCCGGAAGATCAGGATGATGCAGTAAATACGGTTATGACTCAATGCGAACTTTGGACTGATAATTTGATGGAATTATAAATTTATTTTGACTTGATTTAATTCTGACTTTAAGTGATGAATACGACACTTGAAAAGAAAAGGAGGTCGTAGATGGAAAAAGTAGGATTAAATATTACGCAAAAAGAATTTAAGCAGTTAAGCAAATGGGCAGAAAATGTCTATAATACAGCCGTCGTTATAGATCATTTTGTCGCAAGCCAACCGGAAATAGAAGAATGCTACAATCTTGCTCCAGTTGTAAAGCATTTAAGAAACGATGCAGATTTATTGAATGCGTTCTTCATTGAACATGAAGAAGAACTCGAGAATTAAGCAGCGTTTAATTCCTATTCAAATATCGTTCAAAAGGTGTTCAAAAAATGTTTGTATCTGCATGATACGATTTGAGCCACATACCGTTGATGTTTCTTGCCAAAAGAGTGATAAATTGTGTAGCTTGAAAGGAACGAAAATGATTGAAGTCAACAAAAAATACAGATTAAAAAAGATAAATGGATGGTTTGAAAAAGACAGCGAAGAATTTTTAGTCGTTGGATTTTATGAAAACGAACTTGTAGCTTGCATTTCGCCGGAGAGTGAAAAATACGTTTTTAGAAAAGAATTTTTAATTGATCCCGAAAAATCGAATGAGATATACTCCGATATTCAAATAATAAGAGGTTAAGTCATGACAGAAAAAGACTACCGGCTCTATGGAACAAAAGTTTTGAACCTAAAAACTCAAGAAATAGGTTTGTTAATTTGTTTATGGAAAAACAAATTTGCTGACAAAACAGTCGACTTCGCCACTTGTATTGATAAAACAGGCAAACGATACAATATTGAGCTTGATAGTATAAGGGGATTTGAAGATGATTTTTAAAAACACATTTCGCATTCAGGTTGTTTTTCAAGTTCAGATTTTATAATTTTAAGACTATTTCTTTTTTTAATGTTAAGAGAAAAGTTTTTGACTATATCATTCATAGTCTCAGAACTCCAAAATATTTTAAGACTTTTCCTCGCTCTTGTAATTGCCGTATAAAAAATTCCATGTGTAATTTCTTCTGAATTATTTCTTGGTATTATAACTTTTACAGAATTATACTCTAAGCCCTGTGCCTTATGTATGGATACTGCATATGCTAAGTGAAAAGGTACTACACTTTTCTTTCGTTTTTCCTCAGCATCTTCATCTGTTTCATTATTGTACTCATAGACAGAAAATCTAATGCGTGTACCCTTATCCGTGTATTTAATAAATTCTATTTCGTCACATTCGCATTCTTCTTCAGATAACACAATATCTACATCTATAGTAAATCTAATATAGTTTTTTAATTTTTCAATATCAATAATTAGACCTTTTAAATTATTGTATAAAACAGTAAAACGTTTCGTATCACAAAATAGTATTGGGTCATCTATTTTATAACTCCACTCTCCCCAAGTAATAGCTTTATTTTTATTAGCGTTTTGAAAATATGAATTCATATTGTTTAAACCAAATTTACCATCATAATTAAGGCATAGTATAACTTCATCAGGATCTTCTTTAGTTAATATATTTTCATTAATATCCTTAGAATATGGACCATCAATAACTAGTTTTTCAGTTATAAGTGGCTTACAATCCCTGACCTCATTCCATAAACTTATAAGTTTTTTGTTGTTTGTTCTCCAGGTACTCAATAATTCTACATTTGAATATTCACTTTTAATAATTTCTTTTGCATAGAAAAACCAATTCCCAAAATCAATAGATTCTATTTGATAAATATCTCCAGCTAAAACCAAAAGTGTGTCTTGATTAATTTGCGAAAGAAATTTTTCCATTGTCCTGTTATCTATTGTGGTACATTCATCTATAAAAATAACATCGTAATCTAGATTTACACCTTTCCTTGTACATTTATCAATTGTGCTAAAATTGGCATTTTCGATGTTTTTAAGCCGTCTTTGTAAATTTTGCAATGACGTATGAGTTTTTGTTAAAAATAATTTATTTTCATTTTTTGTAAGCCGTGAAATATGGTTAATCAGAGTTGTTTTACCTGTCCCTGCTGCACCATAAATTAATAGAAGATTGGATTTTACAAAAACATTCTTTATTGCTTGTTTTTTCATATCATCAATTTCTTCTACACATTCTTTAAGATATTTTTTATTATTCTCAACCCTTGTTATATCAAAATTGTTAGAAAGTTCAATCAGTTTTTTTAAAATGCTTATAGTTGTTTTTTCGTAAGAATCTATGCATACTTGATTCTCATCAATATTAATTTTATATCCTTCTCTGCTTTCCCAGTTATCTAGCCCTAAATTAAATTGTTCTATTTTTTCTTTGGGCGCTATTGATGATATATCAAAATATATCTCTCCTGTCTTTTTTATTAAATTTTTAATTTTAAAATATGGCTGGTATAAGTTAAGATTACTATCCCCTGCAGTATTTATGATATTAAAAAAGTTTGATTCACTAGTTTTCTTTTTTATTAAATTTGATATATATGGATTTTTTTCAAAGGGATAACACTGTCTAGCAATTTTTACTTGATTATAGTTTAAATGCGTTTGACCATACTTATCATCACCATAAATATTCTCTAATATATCTTCTCTTAAGTTTATTATTGCATATCTTATTACGTTTCGCCCATCTGTCATACAGTTTTTAGAAAAATATTTTTTTAACTTTTCTAAAACTATTTTAAACTCACTAGTATTTGTATCTTTATAAATATGATCAATACTTTCTTTAAATTTAGAATCACTAATATCAATAAATTGAAGAAAATTTATCCCGCTAGTTGTAAGAAAGTTCATCAATTGTTCATATTCACCGTGTTTAGAAGTTATTTTGGTTGAAATCTTTAAAATCTTAGCAAGCTTATTTAAACATCTCGGGGATATTGAAACCTTCCAATTTGTTACTAATTTTATTTTAACAGGAACATTCCACAAACTAATTTCAGATTCTTCATATGCTATTTCTATAGAATAGTTCGTAGATATATTTTCTGTAGAATAGACTGTTAAGCGATTGAATTTTGAAGCATATATACTCGCTAATTGTAATGTAATTTCATAATATCGTTTATTGTTAACATAAAAAGTTGTCTTTTTTTGAATAAAATATCTTGCTGATTGAGGCTTTTTGTTAGACTTTTTAACTGAATCAACTGCTTTAGCAACTAATTTATTGTACTCATTATCTAGTTCATCAATTTCTAAAGGAAATTTATTTAAATTTGATAAAACTTCTATATTATGTTCTTTTTTCAAAAATTCTTTTATTTGCCATAAAAAATCGTAATATTTAAGCATTAATCGTTCTGATTGACCTTCTTCAGGAATTAATTTGCCTCTATATTTTATCCCTCTATAGAAATTTGCTAAATACTTTGTTTTTATATCTAAAAGTGCTGTTTCCCATGCTACAGAAATATTAGCTTCTTCTTTTTTATCACTTAAACTATTTAATAGTAAAACAGCACTACAAAAATCATCTAATTTTGTTAGAAGTTTTTTTGATAAATTATCTCTAGAATCATTTAAAATACAACCATTTTCAATGCTTCGCGTAATTTCCTCATTACAAAAATTTATCATGTCGAGTATATTTTTTTTAGAATAAGAAAACTCGTCTAATTTTGTTATAAAAGAATGATTATCAGTAATTTCAACTAATTTTTGACAAAATTCTTCAATACTTTCATCTGAATATTTAATTTCATTTTCCGGTCCAAAATCAATAGTAACACTGTCATTAGAATAGTTAATAGAGTATACAAATTCCCATGACATGTATTTCCAAAAAACACGCTCTTTCCCCTTATCTAATGGATTTAATACTATAAATAAAATTCCAGGATCTGAGGTAGACTTATTAGCAATAAAAGCAGGAAACCCCAATGATTTTAATGAATATTTAAATTTACCCTCCTTAGTAAAACTATTTATTGATGTTCCTTTAATTTGGACAAAAAAGTTTTGCTCTGGCGACCTTGAAACAGTTGGATTTGGCACAAATTCGAAAGTCCCATCTGTGTTTGGCCATTTATCATCATCTGAAAAATTCTCGTTTATTTTGCCATCTTTAGTTGACAGAAATAATTTTAAGGTTGTTACAGCTTTCCTGTCTTCATTAGATCTTTCTGAATGGGTTTTTACATGTTTTTGAATTTGTTCTTTGTTTATATACATAGATATCACAAGTTCATAATTAAAATATAATCTTTATTAATTATTATACTCGAAAATAATTATCCTGTTTAATATAAAATGTACTCTACTATATATAATTTCATTTACAAAAATTTGATTCTTGAATAATCTATGCCATAAATCTTAAGAGAAAAATACATAACCTTACTCCATCCCTAAAACTTCACGTTCGATTTCGCGGACTTGTTCGGGAGTGAGGAAGTTTTGTTGTTTGGGTTTGGTTGGAGCAATAGTTGCTTCGTATTCTTTGAGCAACGGAATGTTTTTTAGGATGTTCATGAATGAATAAATCTCGGATTGGTTTGTATGCGAGTTTTTGTCTAAGTCGTTGTTAAGTTTTCGCATCATTTTTCTTGCAAGTTCAAGCAGTTCTTGGCTGAATGCGTCTTTTTCGTGTTCGTATTCAAATTTCCGCTTGTCCCAGTCGTATTGCTTTTTCCAATAAAACAATGTCCTACGCGACAAATCAAGTTCCATTCCAATTTCACCGAGTGTCTTATTTTCTTGCACATAAAGCTTTTGCGCTTGTTTTAATTTATTAAATTTTGCCATTTATATATTCTCCTCAAAGATTATTCTGTTAATACTAAATTTGTTTTTGTCCGTCAGCCGTCGCACCTGAAATTCGCAATTGGTTTTTGCGAGGTTTTCTCGTTTACAGTATTTTAAAATTTGATTCAAAAGTGCAAGCGAGTTTTTCAGTCGTCTTTCGCCCATTCCGCGCCGTTTGCAAATCGTGTAAAACCTTTTAATATCCTCTGTGCAAATCTCTCGAACTTTTTTGGTTCCTAAAATCGGGATTACATTTGTTCTTAAAATTGCTGTATAAGTCTTTATGGTATTGGGTTTACAGAAATTTGCCGCATAATCCTTCATAAAGATTTCTGAAACTGTTTTCAAAGTTATATTTTGGGTTTCGGTTTCAGAGTTTACAAATACGGCAAACTCGACCTTGTTTTCAAAATCCTGATATTTGTAAATTCCGTCCTCAAGCGACAATTTGCCCTCAGCCATAAGTTTTTCTAGTTCTACTGAGACATCGCATTCGGCTATCATTTCAATTTCATCAAGGGTAAATTCTTTTAAATACTTTGCTAATTTCTTGATGTTCATAGCACTTGCCTCACAATTTCCAAAGTGATTTCAGTCAGATTATTTTCTTTCGCTAAAGTTTCGAGTTTGTTTATCAGTTGAACAATTTGCCTAAATCGGTTGTGTTTTTGATGGATGTATTCAATCGCGTCGGTAGAAATCGGCACTTGCGAAAGTTCATTTACAATCTGAGCAATGTCGCTCACACCAAAGGTTTCAAATTTCAAAATCTCTGAAAATCTGTCATAAAGGTGTTTGTATCGTTCAAGCTTTCTATGTGCCAAACCCATTCCAATCATAATAATTGGGCAGTCGGTCTCGTCGTGTAGATCTCGCAGGATTTCAACAGTCTTAAAATTGTTCATTAGGTAATCGATTTCATCAATAAAAATCACTTTCGGATTGGCTTTGAGTTTTTTCACCACAAGGTTGAAGTTATCTGAAGTCAAGTATCTCGGCAACTCATCCATTTCCTTTATCAAGCCGTCAAGAAGCCATCTGCCTGTCATTAGATTTGAAGCTCGAAGATAAATTCCATCATACTTGCACGCAAGCCAAAGAGCAGTTTGTGTTTTGCCAAGTCCCGGCTCGCCATACACAAGTCCCATTCTTGGAATGTTTTTGGGTTTGTTGACCAGATTTTCCAAAAGTCCGATAAAATTTTTGACGTTGTTTGTTCTTACAAAAGTCTTATTCATACAGCAATTTGTACTCCTTTGTTTGTTTAAATTCTGCAATCCAAGGGTTGTTTGGATCATGTTTGATTAAGTATTCATATTTTTGCGAATTATTCTTGAAAATAGTTTGAACGGCTTTTGAACTCTCTTTGAACGAAGTTTGAACGGGCTGTGAAATAACTTCATCCATTTTTGTTTCAAGGTATTTTATTTCTTCGGTCGAAAAGTAGTTTTTAACTGCGTTTACGGTTTTCTTTTTGAGTTGTTTTTGTCGAACGATTTTTTGTTTGTAATCCTCGTAGTCTTTGACATCGCCCAATAATTTTGCCATCGGATGGGTTTCTGTTACACGCTGCGCAGTGCATAAATACTCACCTTTTGGGGTGAAAACTTTGATTTTTGCAAGGTCGAAGAGGTTGTATTTGATTAGCACTTTGCTTTTGAACCCGTAAAGCCGTTCGTCAAAATAGTCGCAACCTAAGAACCTAATGCCGTTTCGCTGAATTGTTTTAACCTCGGTTGCAAGCATTAAATCATCAAGAGTGTCGGGGTTTATGTTTTGGCATTTTCTATCTTCCAAAACCTCTGTGATTGTTTTGTTTGGTGCATTGGGGCAGGTTTGGGAATTTTTGAAATTCAGCCACATGTCAATCATTTTTATTGTTTCTTCAATCGTTGGAATGTAGTCATTGTGCCAAGCAGAATGCAGTTTTTCGTTTCGCATCAGGTAAGCCGGTTTATTTGCGATGTTGCTTCCGACATAGCTTGGCATAAGTTTTTCAAAGCCTTCTTGAAACTCTTTGAAAAATCGCTCGATGACTTTCGCTCTGGCGTTATAAGGTCGGGCAAAAACCGTTTCAATTCCGAGTTTTGAGTAAAGCCCTTGAAACCCGAGTTCGTTAAACCCCTTGTCGTTAGTGAAATATTTCGCCCTAAATGCTCTGCCGTTATCTTGATAAATAATTTTCGGCACCATATCAAGGTTTATTATTGCGTTTCGAAGGGCGGATGCGATGCACTGGGTGTTTTCTTCAAGCATAATCTCGTAACCCACAAGGGCAGTCGATTTCCAATCCAAAAATCCGACTAAAGTCGCACGACTTGGTTTGCCCGTGAACGGATTTATCACTTGAAACGCCAGTTTGTGCCCGTCAGCGACAAGAATATCACCGACTTCCAATAGCGAAGCATCGCGTTTGATATAAGGTTCAACCTTATCAGACAAGGCTTTTTCGCCGTCTCGGGCTAACACCCATTTGTCATAATTGTTTGCCTTAAACCATTTTGCATAACGGCGGAAAGTAGCATCAGCAGGGATAAAATCCTGTCCTTGCTCTTTCAATTTGTATTTAGTAAGTGCCGTGGCTTTCCCAATAGAAAACCGATTTGGATGCAAAAGCAAGCCCATAAAGATTTTGATTTCTTCGTCGGTCAAAGTGGTTCTGAACTCACCGATTTTGGAATATCTGTATTGCGGAAGAAGTTTTTCGTAGTCTTCGGAACCATCAAGCATTGCATTCCAGCGATGAAGCGAACCTCGAGAAACTTTACCCAAAACCTGACGTAAATGCGAATCCGTCGTGTTGTGCAATTTGACAAAATCATAGTCTGCTTGAATTTTGATATTCGATTTTCGGCGAAACTCAAGCCACTTATGGAGTAAATCAAGCCTTGCAAGTGCGATTTGCTTTGCTTTTTCGGGGATAAATTTACTTGTCTCAATTTGATTTTCCATTGTCTCAAATTCCTTGTAATGCCTGTGTACACATTCATCACTCGTTTTGAGACAGAAGTCAAGTGTTTATGTTTAAAATATCATTTAAAACTTCAAAACCTCATTGTCGTCAGGTACAACAATATTGGTTAATTTGAGGTTTTTTACATCATCTCTTGTAACGGTTAAGTGGCTCACTGTGTCCATGTGGCTTGCGATTATGGTTGAAGATTTTGCATAATCGGAAATCGATTTAATATCTTCCATGTCCATAATCAAACGTTCGCCGTCACCTATGCAAACAGTTGCGCCGCAAGCATTTATAATAATCACCTTAGGACTGTGTTTGTCGATTGTTTCTTTAATTTCATCATACCAAATCGTATCCCCTGCGACATAAAGAGTTTTTTCGGTTTCTGATTTAAAAATCACACCCATAGCGTCATAAGGCATCCCGACCTGCTCGCAAACGGGTTTTACGGTTTCAATTCTTCCGTGTTGGCAAGGAGTTTTGATTAATTTTATGCCTTCAAACTCGATTCCGGTTTCAGAAATTATTCTAATATCATTGAATCCGAATGATTTAATAATATTGAAATCAAACTCGGATTGAACAAAAAACGAAATGTCTTTATTCAGAGCTTTTGCTGCGAACTCGTCAAAATGGTCAGGGTGAAAATGGGTTAAAATCACCGCATCAACATCAACAATTTTATCAATACTTATCGGAAGTTCAACCCTAGGTTGTCTTATTTGAGGATTAACCCCCACATCAAAGCCTTCCATATAATCTTTTGGCATAAGCCAAGGATCGATTAAAAATCTTTTATTGTTATAAGTTACAATTATAGTTGCATTTCTGATTTGATGAATTTGCATAGAAAACCCTCCGAAACAAGTATAATATAAAAATTCACGGATGTCTTAATCTCAAAGACAATTCACTAAATCTCATTTTGTGAGGCAAAATATTTTTGCACTTTATTGCACTGTTTTGCACTTGGGAAGAGGTTGACTTGGTGGGGCTTAGACCCTGAAACAAGTTCAGGGTGACAGGTTTGCGGTGCAAAAGAGTGCAAGAATAGAGACAAAAGTGCAAAAATTGACCACCAAATCTCAACACTAAAAAACGGCGGAAACCGCCGTCAATTCTAAATATTCTATAATAAAACGCCATCCAAAAGTCTCTAATACATTATACCTAACCTCGCTTATGAAATGGGTAAAAACTTATAAAAAATATTTTAAACAAATAAAAAAGACAGGAATTTAATTCCTGTCTTTTTTATTAGCAAGGGAGAGACTCGAACTCTCGACCTCTCGGGTATGAGCCGAACGCTCTAGCCAGCTGAGCTACCTTGCCATACCACAACGGATTACTCCGCGTGAAACTATTCTGACATGAAGATAAAAATTTTTCAAGCATTTTTTATGAATTTAGTTTAATAATACTCAAAAATTTATCTTTTAGCTGTGGTTTTTATGATGTGCCAGCCAAATTTTGTACCGACAGGGTTTGAGATTTCGCCGATTTTTAGGTCGAATGCTGCATCGGAAAATTGTTGATCCATTTGTTTACGGTTGAAAAATCCTAAATCTCCACCGTATTGTCCTGAGGGACAAAGTGAATATTGTTTTGCTGCATCTTCAAAAGTTATATCTCCGTTTACGATATCTTTTCTTATTTGTACGGCTTCTTTTCTGGTTTTTACAAGTACGTGGCTTGCGCGGACTTCATGAACATCAAGGTTTGGATTTAAGAATCCGCCTTGAGCAAATGCACTTAGTCCCATAAATATAATTGCCATTGCTGTAAATAATTTTATAATTTTTTTCATATAACTCTCCTTTTTTGAATGTATTATAGCATAATTTTTTAAAATTCCGATTTGTCCTGTTGGGCATATTTTTACAGTTGAATTGTTCTAAGTACAAGATAGTATCTGTAATTTCCCCAGTATACAATTATTGAGATAAAATTATTATCCAAATCTGATGCTTCAAGGAAAGTATCAGGAATCGGTTTACGTTTTGAACTGTTTATGTGTTTACCTATAAATTTTAATGTCTTTTCACGTATTAATTGCGCTTTAGTCATTTTAATTTGTGGAAGATTATTTTTGTAAAAATCCAACGGAACTATTTCTTTCAGATAACAAGGAACAATATATTTGACTTTTCCCTGTTGCTTAAATAGCATAAACCATTCACCGTTATGTTCGCGCGGGGTTAAAAGATAATATCCCGGTTCGATTGCGATTGATTTAAAAAACAATGGAGCGGTTAATCTGAAAAGCGGATACGGAGACCAAGTTGAATACATTGTATCTTGATATTCTCCGGGGTCAATATTGTGCATATATTTGAATTCAGGAACAGGCATGTCACGGTACATTTTTTCAATATCAATTTCTTCAGTGTATTCATCATCTGCAATTCCTTGGGAGTTAACATCTTCAGGATAAGATGCTGCCTTATCGTCTGATATGGCAGGTAAATTTACCGTAAATAACGCGAAAATTACCAGAAATATACCTGTTAATAACTTTTTCATATATTGATTTTAATATTATTTGTATAAAAATCAATCCTTCTTATAATTGAAAATACTTATGGCGCAGAATTATTCCTTGTGATAATATAGGTTTATGGACAGATTAGAATTTATAAAAGCAAAACGTATTGTTGTAAAACTTGGAACAAATGTTTTAAGAAATGATGAAGGTTATGTTTCTTTACCGCGAGTTTATTCATTTATTGAAGATATTGCAAATCTTGTAAAATCGGGGAACGAAGTTATTGTAATTACCTCCGGTGCTGTAGGACTCGGAAAAAAACGTTTGGGGCTTGAAGATACTCGTGGAACAGCTTTGAAACAGGCATGTGCTGCTATTGGGCAGGGAAAATTAATGTCTATTTATGAAAACGGGTTTGATACTTATGGATTGACTGCTGCTCAAATTCTTTTAACAGAGGACGACTTTTCTGTCAGAGAAAGATATTTAAGTCTTAGAACTACGTTAAACAAACTTCTGGAACTTGGCGCAATTCCTGTAATCAATCAGAATGATACGGTTTCAACGCTTGATGTTGCACTTCGTTATGTTAAAGAGGATATGCAGGTTTGTTTTTCTGATAATGATAAGTTGTCTGCGCTTGTTGCAAGTGAACTTGATGCAGATTTGCTGATTATTTTATCTGATATAAATGGGCTTTATGATGAGAATCCAAAAAATAATCCTAATGCTAAGTTGATAAGATCTGTTAAAGAAGTGGATGATAAGATTATGGCACTTGCTTCAGGTGTGTCTGATGGCGGACGCGGCGGGATGGAAACAAAATTGAAAGCTGCGCGTCTTGTTACCCGTTTTGGTGGAAAAGTTTTAATTGCAAACGGAAAACAGCCGTTTATTATTAAAAGAATTTTTGAAGGTGAAGATTTAGGAACAATGTTTTTACCGTCTAATGAAAATTTATCTGATAAAAAACGCTGGATAGGTTATGCGACAAATATCATTGGTAAAATAATTGTTAATAAAGGTGCAAAAGAAGCTCTATTAGCAGAAAAAAGCTTACTTCCTGTCGGAGTTGTTGATGTTAAAAATACTTTCAAAAAAGGTGATGTAATCTCAATTTTGGATGAAGAACATAATGAAATCGCGCGAGGTATCGTTAATTATGATTCTCACTCCTGCAAAAAAGTAATTGGATGTCATTCTGATAATATTGCGGAAATTCTTGGGTTTAAGAATTATGATGCGATTATTACAAGAGATAATATAACTATTCTTTAAATTTTCCCGTGTGCGGGGTGAAGGAGAATTAAATGGAACAAGATTTTTTAAATATAGCAAAAGCAGCTAAAAAAGCGTCTTTAGAAATTGCTGATTTATCAGGAGAAATTAAAAATCAAGCATTATTAAAAATTGCTGATATGATTGAACTTAATAAAAAAGAGATTTTTGATGCTAATAAAAATGATTTGGAAGAAGCTTTGCATATGCTAGAAAACGGTGAAATTACAAAATCTACTTTTAACCGTTTAAAGCTTGATGAGAATAAAATGCGCGATATGGTACAGGGCGTCAGAGATATTGCGGCATTGGCAAATCCTGTCGGGAAAAAGCTTTTTACACGTATGCTTGATTCAGACTTGGTTCTTGCAAAAGTAAGCTGTCCTATCGGCGTTTTGGGAATAATTTTTGAGGCGCGTCCGGATGTAATTTCACAGATTTCATCACTTGCAATAAAATCATCAAATGCTGTTATTTTAAAAGGCGGAAAAGAATCCAAAAATACCAATAAAAAAATTATGGAAATCATAAATAAAGCGCTCGAAGATGTTGACGGGTTTCCAAGAAATGTTGTTCAACAAGTATTTTCGCGTGATGATGTAGCTGAGATGCTAAAATGCGATGAATATATTAACTTGATTATTCCGCGCGGGGGTAATAATCTTGTAAAATTTATCAAAAATAATACAAAAATTCCGGTTCTTGGACATGCTAGCGGAATTTGTCATATTTTTGTTGATGAAAGCGCTGATATAGAAATGGCTTCACGTGTTGTAACAGATGCGAAAACCCAGTATCCAAGTGCTTGTAACGCTGTTGAGACACTTTTAATTCATAAAAATTTCCAAAAAGCGGATGAACTTTTGGCTTCACTTCAATTGAGTGAAATTAAACTTATCGCGGAACCTGAAGCTTGGGATATTGAATACGGTGAAAAAACATTAGCATATAAGTTTGTTGATTCAATAGATGAAGCAATCGAACATATAAATACATTTGGTTCAGGTCACACTGACTGTATTATTACAACAAATATTGCTAATGCTGAAAGTTTTATGAATAAAGTTGATTCAGCCGGTGTTTATATGAATGCTTCAACCCGCTTTGCCGATGGATTCAGATACGGTTTTGGCGCTGAAGTCGGAATCTCTACGAATAAAATTCACGCTCGCGGTCCTGTCGGGTTGGAAGGTTTAACAATATACAAATATAAATTAATAGGTAATGGCAATATTGTTGATGATTACGTAAAAGGTATAAAGAAATTTAACCATAAAGACATGTAAACCTTGACAAAACCCTGACTTTATGCTACAAATATAGTAGGAGTGTGTAGTATGTTGAATGGTGTGGCAAAACAGGAACTTATTAATAGAAATTATAACCATATTTACGCTCATGAGATGGCGCATAAAACAGCAGGCGGAAGCTTTGCAGGTGCAATTTCTATTGAAAGAAATGCTGATGGGATTCCTGTATCAGGTCATGTTCCGATAAAAATGCCTGTATTAAATAAAGCTAATCCGCAGCAGACAATTGATCATGCGAATATTGTTATTCGTGCAGCTTTAGCACCGGGAGATCCTTCAGCACAAGATTACAGAGTTGCAGCGCAAGCCGAAAGCATAAAAATGCAAGCGCTTGCTTTTAAATCTTCACATCAAGGTCAAAAACTAGATTACAATGCTTGAAATGATTCTCCTATAGCAAATTATTACGAAAAGTTCAAATAGATGAAATGTTGATTTTTTCGTATATAATGTTGTTAAAACGTAGGAGGTTCAATGGAAAATATAGTTTCAAATTTCGCTGGCGGACAGCGTTCAGATATAAATCCGACTCGTATTAAAGTTATTGGTGTCGGCGGCGGCGGCGGAAATGCCGTTAACAGAATGATTAAGGCAAAACTTGCAGGTGTTGAGTTTTGGCTTATGAACACTGATTTGCAGGTTTTAACTTACAGTAATGTTCAAAATAAATTACAGCTTGGTATAGGAACTACAAAAGGTCTTGGTTCCGGCGGAGATCCTTCAACCGGTGAAAAAGCTGCTATGGAAGTTAAAGACGAAATTACAAAAGCTTTGGAAGGCGCGGATATGGTATTTATTACTGCCGGCATGGGCGGTGGTACAGGTACCGGTGCGGCTCCTGTTGTTGCTCAAATTGCTAAAGATTTGGGAATTTTGACAATTGCATTTGTTACAAAACCTTTCTGCTGGGAAGGCAAAAAAAGAATGGCGCAAGCTGAAGCCGGTATTGAAAAACTTAAAAAATATGTCGATTCAATTCTTGTTGTACCTAACGATAAATTATTACAGGTTGTTGAACGTCAAATCGGGTTAAGAGAAGCTTTCTGTGTTACTGATGAAGTTCTATACAGAGGTATTCAAGGTATTTCTGATATTATTACAATACCTGGTATTATCAATATCGACTTTGCGGATGTCAGAAAAGTTGTTAAAGATTCAGGTACTGCATTGATGGGTATCGGTAGAGCTCAGGGCGAAGGCAGAGCTGTTAAAGCTGCTGAAATGGCTATTAATTCACAACTCCTTGAATCTTCAATCAATGGCGCATCCGGTATTATAGTTAATATTACAGGAAGCTCTAATATGACACTGTACGAAATTAATGATGCTACTACACTTATTAATAATGTTGTAAAAGATGATGCGGATGTGATTATCGGTACTGCTGTTAATGAAGCATTCCAAAACGAAATTCAAATTACAGTTATTGCAACAGGTTTTGCAGAAAAATCAGAAGCTCCTGTTCAGTTATCAGCAGCTGAATATTTTCAAAGTAAAACAACAACTGTAGAAACACCTTCAACCGGTTCAGGTTTTCCTAAATTATCTTTGAATTTAGATGTTCCTGACTTTTTGAAAAAAGATTAGTTAAAAAAAACGGGGCGCCTTTACAAGGCGCCCCGTTTTTATATCCTTTGTTTATTTAATTATTGTGCATAATTTCCGGTTTTAATATCAAGATTTTTGTAATCTCGGGTATGATTTTGTGCAAATTCTTCAACTTTATGTATCTCATCAAAGAATTTTTCAAGAAGCGGTTTTACAGGAGAATCCTTACGAATTTTGAGCTTTCCTATTAAATCATAAATTCTCTGGTATGCCTGTAATTTCATGTTCAGATTTTCTACCTGTTTGGTTGCAATATATAAAGTTGCAGTTTTGACATTATCCATATACAAATGAACGTATGCAGTTTTTGAGTGTTCAGGATGTTCTTTTATTTCTTCATTTATTTTTTTGAATCCTTCTTCAACAATTTTGATTGCTCTGCGGTAATTTGTATTTTTGAATTTTTTGATAATATTTTCTTTTGCGATATTGAGTTTTTCTTCGTAATTCGGGTCATTATCAATATTTCCAAGTTTTTGAAGTTCTTTTTGTACGATTTCTGTTTGTTTTGAAACAGCTGTGAAAATATTATCTATACGTTTGATATTTTTATAAACTTTGTCGAATTTAATATCTTTTGTAAACATTTCAATTACGCGTTCAGTCAAACCAAGCTGCTCAATAAACATAACAAGTGTATCGAGGTCTTCGTCTTCTAAAAGCGGTTTAATTAATACCGCAATGCCTTCATCTGAATCCATATTCACTATTCTGCCATCATTTAACATAATTTGAGAGTTTTTGAATTCATCACGTACAATGTTAAGATTGCCTTCCCTTGCGCAATTCATTAGTATGTACTGCATTTCAAGAATATTTGCACTTATCAGCAGTGATTGAATATTTGTACGGTATACTTCTTTTACATCTTCAAGTTGTTTTTTTTCTGCATTTGAATAATGTCTTCCTTTTTCTTCCGGTTTTGCGAGAAGCAGAAGATATTCATTAAAGATTTTTTCAGGTGATTTCATTATTCTGTGTTTTTCGAAAAACATTTCAAAATCGGCAAAATAATAATCTGCATTAGGGTTATTTTTTGATAATGCACTAATCCATTTATCAAGTATTTCATATGCTTTATTTTGATATTTTGGATCAATTACGTTCATTACAAATTCACGTTTTTTGTCTTTAATGGTTTCAATCTGTAATTTTACTGATTCTGCCATTGTTTTGCCGTCAGCCGTAGTTGAGTACATTTTTAATTCATTATACATTATCTCAATAAGTTTTTTATATTCACTTCCGGTTGTTTCCTGTTCAAGTTCCATTATCTTGCAAGCGGCATCTATTGTTTCTTGAACGGATGTGTCTTCACCATTTATCTGCAGGAATTTATATATTAAATCTTTAATATATTTTTCCTGACTGGATGAGATTGGTGATGAATCATTTAACTTTCCAGAGTATTTCTTTAATTGTTCTATTATTTTAAATGATTTATCTTGAGTTTTATATGCATCTATTGCTTCAGTAGCTTCGATAATCTCGTTGAAGAAGGTTTGAATACATTTTTCAATTTCTTTTTTTGATTCTAAATTTACTTTAGGATATGCCGGGAATAGATTATATTTTTTAAATGCTGAAGTTTTCAATCTATCATAATTCTTATGATTGTTAAGACTAAGCAATGAGAAATAAAAATCTAGATAAATATCATCAAATGAACGCCCATTTTCCGCATAGTATGCTCCGCGAAGAGTTCTGCTTGTTTTAGCATAGTCATATGAAGGTATTGTTTTGCTAATATTAGTTGTATAACCACGTTCTTCATTATACAGCATGTAAAATACAGAATCCATTGCACCTTCATCCAGTAGCCTGAATTGTTGTAAGATATCATAACCTGTTATAGGTTTTATACCCATAGCTTCATCAGTTATTTTTGAATTATATTTAGCATTAAATTCTTCAGTTGTCATGTTTTGAAGATTTTTGAAAATTTGAACAAATTCTTCATCTGTTGATGGTTCGAAATTATCATCAATCCATTTTACAATGTCAGATGAAGTTTTGTTCAAATCAGCTAACGTGAATCCCATATTTGTACGAAGCATAGTTCGCACTTTGTTAGCAATATCTTCTATTTTTTCGTTTTTATTTTCAAATACAGGTGTATGTTTAGTTAAATAATTTGTAAAACTATCTGTCATAAGTTCAATTGTTGTTTCCAAATTACCGTCAAATTTATTCTCTGAAATTTTATTCATAGAATTTACTATATTAATTACTTGCATAACAGATAATTTAAAGTTATTTTCTTTAGCAAAATTATCGAGTTCTTTATTAAGAGCTTTTCTTACGCTTTCTGTTCCAAACCTTGTTATTTCAGGGTTTTTACCAAAAGTGTAATTGAAATTTTTGCGGGCTTCATTTCTAATTTGGTTTTTCAGCTCTACAAGCTCATCCATTGTTGTATTCTTATAGAAGATTTTTGAATCAGGAATTCCGCTGAATGAACGTGATAGCGCGACTTTTTCTAATAAGATTTTTAATTCATCTTTATCAGAAAGGTTGTTGTAATCTTCAGCAGATACAATTCCCGGGATTAAAGGAGGATTTCCTAAGATTCTGTGTTCTATATCTATAAATTTTTTGTTTGAATTTTTACCAAGAGTTTTTGTTTTTTTAATTGTTTGTAATATTTCATTACGAGATAAATTTTGTGCATATTTTTCTAGTTCATCAAAATACAAAAGCGGGTTAAGTATCAAGTTTTGTCTGATTTGTCGAACGTATGAATCTGCGTTTGGATATCTTCCCGGTGTTATGACTGATGTTAGCATTGGGAATTTAAATTCACTTGTTCCATCATGTCCTATTTCAGAGAATAGGTTATCAAGAAGTTTTCCATTAAAGTATTTTTCATTGGTGATATAACCTAATTCTCCACCGTATTCATTACTGTAGTCTGTTCTTAATATACCGTTGTCATCAGTCCACATATTTTCATGTTCATTTGGTCCCCAAGTGTTATCATGGAAAAGTACTTCGTGAGATTTATTATTTATTTGAACTGGTTTTATATCTGATATATATTGAGCATGCATTGCAGGTTCTCTATGGTTGACAGATGTATTTGTAACACCTGAATAAGGTGAATTTTTAATTTTATTAACAGCGATTCTTCCGTTAGATTCTATATAATATGGTCTATCTGTCATTTGTTCAATAATTTGAACTTGTTGAGTTGAATTTAAACCGCTGTGTCCTTCTGCAGAAACCCAATACTGTCCGGTTTTTACACCAATTTCTCTGTGTAATTCATCAAGTGGTTCTTGAATTATTTTGTGTTGCAGATCTAAAAGTCTTGATGTTTGTGAATACCAGCCATTAATTCTTGATTCTATAGTATCTAAAAGTTCTTTCTCTGCTTTTGAAAAATGTCTTAACTCAGCAGGAAGATCTTTCAAAGCTTTTTTAGTACCATTATTATTGGTAAGTTCTTTCTTTATTGCAATAAATCGTTCTTGAAATTTTTTCAAATCTTTTGCAGGAATAATCTCTCCGCTGTTTTCCAGTTTTTTAATAATAATTTCGGAGTCAATTACAGTATTTAAAACTTCATTATTTTCATCTTTTACTTCTAATGCATTTTGTAATTGTGATGTCAATAATGAAACATTATTGAAATTTTCACCAATTTTTTCATATACTTTTTGGGTTTCTTCTATCGGAGTATCCGGAGCTAAGCCGTTAATAGCGTTAAAACCTTTGATTATGTCTTCATTTGGCTCTTGGAATAGTAAAATTCCGAGGTTTTCAAAAGTATCTTTAAAGTCTTGCATTTGATTCTTTTTGCCGAATTTATTATATATTGTAATAAATTCTTCTTCTGTGCAGTTTTCAGATTCAAGAACTTTAATAAATTTTTCTAGAGTTTCCAGAATTTTCTTTTTATTTTTATTGTTCATTTGCAAAGAAATAGCTGTTTGTGTAAGTATAATTTTATCTGAGCCTTCTTTAATTGCATTATGAGTTGTTTTAATTTCGTTTAGAAGTACATTTTTTCTGCTGACTGAAAGTATTGATTTATATAAATTGTCTAGAATCTCTGTTGTAATAACAGTCATTGCATCGATATTTGTATGAAGCGCATCAATAAATTCTTCATTGGTGTCGTTTACTCCAAAATTATTAATCAATGTTTCTTTTATTTTTGGATTTAGTTTACCTTGTTCAAATTTTTTGATTAATGACTCCATATTTTTGATAATTCGGGTTTCTCTATCCGGAATATTAAGACTAATAGTTAAATCATTTAATCTATCCGGGATATACAGTCCGAATATGAATTGAGTTCTGTATGCCGATGCAGCTTTATAAAGTGTTTCTGCACGATTAATGTTTTTTGCTGCATAGCTGTATGTATCAGATTTATTTAGACGATTTATTGTAGATGCTAAATTAAGTATTTCATCAGCATTTACATCTAACATTTCCGAATCTTTTTTATCTAGTGCTATAGATAAAAATGCTTTAATTTTTTCTTTTTTTGCGCTATCTGTTTCATTTGGAAGATACAAGAAATTCCTTTTGTAATCAGTAATTTTATCAGCTTTTGCGGATGTAGGAACTTCAAGGTTTAGTAAATCATTTATTATTTTATATAATTTATTGACAGGTGTGTCAGGTGAAATATTTTGTAATAGTTTATTTAATTGTTTAGATAATTTTTGAGTGAGATGAATAGTGGAATCTTTTTTATTTAGTTCATTAATATTTTTTTGTTTAGATTTTTCTGTTTGTTTTTTATATGTTTCTAAAATTGTTTTTGTTTTTAGCAAACTTCTATAATAATCTTGCTGACTTGTAAGATTATCTTCTAAATATGGCATAAGGTGTGAATCTTGGAATAAATCAAAATTTTCTTTATCAAACGTTGTGTACATTCCGATAGCTTCACCGACACCTGTTGTGTTTGCAGCTTGCATCCAATACATTGCGGATGTATCAATAATTCTGTATCCCATATCAAGTGCATGTTTAAAATCCATGAAAGGTTTATTTATTGGTACTTTTGTATTTGTGCCAAGTTTTGAAATATCATAAATCATCAGATAAGGAGTATCATCTAATTCAGACATAACCATATCGACAAAATTTGCTTTGTCTTCATATGCAAGGGCTTTTCGTGCAATAGAAATTGCAGCACACATGCCGTGATTTTTCTGATTAACAGCTTTTATATTTGGAATATTTGATTCCGGTGTATCTACAGTAATGTCGTTAATTATCTCGGCAAGAGCTTGAGTTTTGTAACCTTCAAGCTGTGAATCGATTTTGTATTCCGGACTTATAAAATGATTTAAGCGTTTCATAATATAAAGTTTCTGAGATAGAGGAACTTCTGATGAAATGATGAAGTAATCTAGATTTCTGTTAAGCGCTTTTATATTTTTGTTTTCAATTTTTTCCAATTCATTAGTATCAACTTGTGACAAAATTGAATTTCTAAGTTCTAGAATTTCTTTTTCATCATCAGTTAAAGATTTGCGGGGGGGGGTTGCTTTTTTGAGTCGTTGAATCAATTGTTCTCCGACTTCATGTTCGGATTTTGATATAGCTTTTTGCGCAGCGTTGTTTAATTTGACCTGCCAATCATTGTATGGACTTTTTCCTAAATCAATATTTGTTCCGTATTTTAAATTCTCGGAAACATCAAGTAAAAAATTCACGTTTTCTTCACCCGGAATTTCTGACAAATTATCAATTGCCTGTGAAATTTTTCTTTGATTGATGTAATTTAAATCGTAAGAATTGGATTTTAGTTGATTTACAGTATTTCTATCTTGTCGTTTACCTGTAAAGTTAAAATAGTTAATGTTATAAATGCGCATAGTTTTCCTTTAAATTTCGTATGTGTTTTTAATGCTTATAAAAATATTTTTTGCCATGTAGAATTGAGAAACTTTACAATTGATAATAATATTTTTTGCAATATTATATAATTAGGAGGAAAGAAAATGATAGAGCAACCGGAAATTATACAATATCAGCCAACAGGGGTTTGTTGTAAGCTGATGCAGGTAGCTGTTCAAGATGGAAAAGTGTTGGATGCAGAATTCCACGGCGGCTGCAATGGTAATCTTAAAGGGATTAAAAGTTTAATAAAAGGAATGAGTATAGAAGAAGTTATTGAAAGATTAAAAGGAATAACTTGCGGACCAAAACCTACAAGTTGTCCTGATCAACTAGCAAAATGTTTATTAGAATATAAACAAAAAAGTCTTACTCAATCAAAATAGGAGAAAATTTATGAAAATTGCTGTAACTTACAATGATGGTGAAGTTTTTCAACATTTCGGTCATGCTGAACAAGTGAAATTATATGAAGTGGAAGAAAATAATATTATTTCTTCAGAAGTTATTTCAACAAATGGTTCAGGTCATAGCGCTATTGCTCAATTTCTAGCTGAAAATTCTGTAGATACCCTAATTTGCGGTGGGATTGGCGGCTGTGCTCAAAAGGCATTAGCAGAAAATGGTATTAGATTATATGGCGGAGTTACAGGAAATGCAGATGCTGCAGTTATGGCATTGTTATCCGGGACTTTAGAATATGATCCGAATGCAAAATGTTCTCATCACGAACACTCTGAAGGTTCTCACAGTCATTGCAGCGGACATTGTCACTCATAAAAAAAGACCCTGAACGGGTCTTTTTTTAAAGAATGATTTTATTTCTAAAGTTTTCTTGTTGCACAATATTAATTAATTTATTTAAAAACGCTTTGTATCGTGCTCTTACAGCTTCACCTGAAAGTACGATATCTGCATCATTTTTACAAGGTCTGATAAAGATTTCTGCTTTTTGTGATGCATTTTTATAAATTCCTTTTGCAGATTCTCCTAAATCTCTTTCAGCTGCACGAATAAAAAATCTTTCTTTTTGAATTTCAGGTCTGACATCAACGTAGATTTTGAAATCAAAGGCATCTTTAATTTTTTCCGTAAGCGCAAATAATCCTTCCGAAATAATAATTTTGGAAGGATGAGCTAATGTATGATTATCAAATCTTTTTGCAGTACCTGACATGTCGTATTTTGGAAGAAATACAGTTTTTCCTGTCAATAATTCTTTAATATGTTCACTCATAAGTTCAAGTTCAAGAGCTTGAGGAACATCAAGGTCATAATTTTTTGCAAATTCTGCAAAACTTCCTGCAGCTTTTACCATTTCTGAACGATCATAATAATAATCATCAGTATTTACTCTTGTAATTGCATCTTCAATTTCAAATTCAGTTGCAAAAGATTTAATTGTATCAATAATATCTAAAGTTATAGTTGATTTTCCGCTTGCAGTTTCACCTGCAATACCGATAGATGCCGGACGAGAAACATGTCCTGATAAATATTTTGCTAATTTTGATATTATTGCCGGTTTATAACTGACAAGTATTGAATCTTTTGATTTTAATTCATCTTCAAAAATTTTTTTTAATCTCTCTTCTACAGCCTGAACTCTGTTATACGGGGTCGAAACATACATTTTATGGGCTTTTAATGTAGTTTCTTCTTTTGTTTTTTGAAGCATATATTCTACCATTACGTACCTTTTTCAACTTATGTTACTACATTCATAGTCTTTTTCATGACTATACCAGAATTAAAATGAAAAAAAAATAATTTTTGTCAAAATGTTAAATTAATTTAATAATTTATGTTATAATTTTTTTGTTAAACATGACAATCAGGGAGTATGATTTATGAACGTAAACACCAATTATCAAAATATATCAGACAGTTATTTATTTTCAACAATTGCTAAAAAAGTGAATGAATTTGCTGAAAATAATCCGGATAAAAAAATTATCAGACTTGGTATTGGTGATGTTACTTTACCGCTTTGTAAGGCTGTTGTTGAAGCTTTAAAAAGCGCATCTTCTGAAATGGGTGTAAAAGAAACTTTTCACGGTTATGGACCGGAACAAGGTTATGAGTTTTTAAAATCAAAAGTTCAGGCTTACTATGCAAGCCACGGAGTAAATCTTGACTCTGATGAAATATTTATTTCTGATGGTGCAAAATCAGATTTAGGTAATATTTTGGATTTATTTGCGGTTGAAAATACTGTTATGGTACCGGACCCAGTTTATCCTGTTTATGTTGATACAAACACTATGGCAGGAAGGAAAATTGTTTATATTGATGCAAATGCTGATAATAATTTCTTACCGCTTCCTGAAAAGTCCGTAAAAGCAGATATTATTTATTTATGTTCACCGAATAATCCTACTGGTGCGGTTTATAATAAAGAACAACTAAAAGCGTGGGTTGATTATGCAAATGAAAATCACAGCGTAATCTTGTTTGATGCGGCTTATGAATGCTTTGTTACAGATGAAAATTTGCCAAGAAGTATTTATGAAATTGAAGGTGCTAAAACTTGCGCAATTGAATTTTGTTCATTATCAAAAATGGCAGGATTTACAGGTACAAGATGCGGTTATACAGTTGTACCAAAAGGTATTGAAGGCGGATTACTAAACAAAATGTGGCTAAGACGTCAGACCACAAAATTTAATGGCGTACCGTATATTATTCAACGTGGTGCGGAAGCTGTGTTTACCCCTGTAGGGCAAAAAGAAATTCAGGAAAATTTAAATTATTACAAAGAAAACGCAAAACTTATTTCAGAAGTTTTGAAAAAACATAATATTTGGCATATCGGCGGAACTCATTCTCCGTATATCTGGTTAAAATGTCCTGATAATATGTCATCTTGGGAATTTTTCGATTATCTTTTAAACAATGTTCAAATTGTTGGAACACCGGGTTCAGGATTTGGTAAAAACGGTGAAGGGTATTTTCGTTTAACATCTTTTGGAAGCCGTGAAAATACTTTAGAAGCTGTGGAACGTCTTGATAATTTTCTTAAATAATTTTGAAAGTGACTAAAATGGCAAAGAAAAAGTTGTTTAAAAAAGTTTTAATAATCAGAACAGGTGCAATTGGTGATGTAATTCATACCACAAATACGTTTCGTGCGATTAAAGATGCTCACCCTGAGGTTGAAATTCATTATTTAACTTCAATAAATGAATCTATGCTTGCATATGATAAAAATATTGCAAAAGTTTGGATTATTGAATCTGAAAAATTCAAACCTTTTTTAAAATATACTATGGAATTTGCAAAGAAGTTGAAAGCCGAAAAGTTTGATGTGGCAATAAATTTACAACCGTCTTTTAAAATAAGGCTTTTGGTTGAACTTGCGAAAATTAAAACGCATTTCAATTACAAAAAGAAATCCAAGCTTCATGCTGTTCAAAATTACTGGGAAACTGCTAAAAAAGCTTTTCCCGATATAAAGAATTATCCTGATTTGAAAATGTATTTAAATCCTGAAGTTTCAGAAAAAATGCACAGTGAGCTTTCAAAGTATAAGCGTCCGCTTGTAGTTTTAAATGCCGGTCATGTCTTTGCAAAGAGACAGGGAAGAACTTATCCTGTTGAAAAATGGATTGAACTCGGAAATAAAATTCAGGAAAAATACGATGGTACAATTTTGATTACAGGGGTAAAAGTTGATGAAGATATCCTTAAACCTCTTGAGCAGATTAAAAATTCTGTTTCATATGTTTCAAAATTATCATTGGATGAAAATTCTGCGCTTATTCAAAATTCTGATATACTTATATCGGGTGACAGCGGACCTTTGCATATTGCATCAGCACTTGGGGTAAAAGCTTTAGGGTTGTTTGGTTCTATGCCGATTGAAAGAACCGGTCCTTGTGGGGATAATTGTTCTGTTGTGGTTTCTCCTATGGAATGTGCGCCTTGCAATCATATTAAATGCAAGTATTTGAAAGGCACAGGCGAATTGTATTCACCTTGTATGAAAATGATTGAAGTTGAAAATATTATGGTCGAAGTGGATAAATTATTGGGGGAGTTAAAATTATGATGACAAAAGAGGTTAATGAATGGATACGCAGGATCGAAACAGGAAATTATTCGTCTTGGAAAATTATGGAAGAATTTGCGCAATTTGCAAAATATTTAACGAAAGACGAGTTACAGCAGGTTAAAAAACGTCTTGAAAAATCAATAAAACATTAGAGTTACTGGAAAAATTCCGGTCAATATGTTATAATTAATATGTAATCTGCGAGGTCTTTGATGTCATATTATGATGATTTGCTGGAAAAAATCCCTAAAATAAAGCGTATTTTGGATGATGATATAAATTGTACAATTTATCATTATACAAAGCCTGAAAAATTGTTGAATATATTATCCTGTGGTGCATTGAGATTTTCTAATGCACTTTATCTGAATGACAAAGAAGAAATCGCGTATTCTTATAAGCTGATTGTGAATTTGATTGATGAATTTGACGGGCTTAATCCTGATTTGTTCGGCAAAATAAAAAATCATTTTAGGAATAAGTATAAGCATATTGTTGATGGTGACAATGATTTTGTAAATAAACTCGAATATTTTACAACATCGTTTTCAACAGAAAGTGATAATCTGACTTTGTGGAATAATTACGCGAAAGGTAAGAATTATACAGGTTATAATATAGGTTTTGATAAGAAAAAATTAATCTTTGAGATGACAGAAAATAACTATCTGCCGATTTATGGCTGCGTAATTTATGATAAGCAAAAGCAGATAAAGATTATTCACGCTATTTTTAAAAAATGGAATATGCTTTTTGAACGGGCATTAAAAAGTAAAAAATATAGTGATGTGAAATTATTTGATATTTTGTTTGAACTGATTGATGTTTTGAGTATTGTAAGTATCTTTTTTAAAAACCCTCAGTTTAAGAATGAACACGAATATAGAATAGTTATTGTAAATGTATTCGGAGCAGAGAATTCAAAGCCGACCGGAGTTGTAGAAAAGAACGGATTGTTTGTACCGTATCTTGAATATAAATTCTCAAAGGATTCTGTAAAATCAATCAATATTGGACCGACTTTTGATGAAAATATTTTCTATACAAGTACAAACAGAATGCTTTTGAATTTTGGTTATCAGGATAAAGAAGTTTATCGTTCGAAAATTCCTCTAAGATATTAGGCTGGAGATTCAATTCTTGTAGTATTTAATAAAATATTTTTTTCTATAGACATAGTTTGAGCTTTATTTGTTCTTGTGAATACTTTGTTCAACATGTTAAATGTGAAATTGTTAATGGCTTTAAATTCTGCTGCTCTGGCATCAATTTCTATAGGTTTTTTTATGTATGATATTTGGGTTTCTAATTTATGGTTATTAAAGTATGAAAATATTCTTAAATAATCACTGCTTAAGATATTCTTTTTTTCCATTTCTGCAGTCATTTGATTCAGCAAGTTTCTGCCTCGTTCCGTAATACTATGTTTTAGCCAGTCAAAACCTTTTATTCTACACATTGACGCAAATTGATGAATATGTTCTCTTTCATGAATTATAACTAAAATATTTTTTGCTTCTGATGACAAATTTTTATAAATATTACTTAGTTGATTGTATGTATCTAAAATTTCTTTTTCTATAGTTTCTGTAATTATTGCTCCGGTTTTGTTATTTTTAGTTGTTACCAAATATTCATTATTTGATATAGATTTTATTGATGTTACCTTAAGATTGTTAAAAACATTTGGGATATTTTGTGAATAATCATTTATTGTTATAGAACAATCGGAAGCATTTGCCATTGCATTTGTATTTTTAGGAAACGGAGCATATTTAATGTCCGGTTTTGTAAAAATACCTTTGGCTTGAGCCCATTTATCAATTACTATTTCGGGAATATTATTGGTTGAAATATTGAAATCTAATAGTTCTTTTCGGATGATATCTTTTTCGTATTTTGTCAGGTTTTTAAGTTGTGATAATTCTTTTTCTACGGCATATTGAAAGTTTAAGTTTCTGGACAATTCTTTATCAACGGCTTTTAAAGTGCTTAATTTTTCTGAAAACTTTTTAGTATTTTTAAGTTGGGAAATCAATTCTGAATTAAGGTTTATTTTACCAAATTTTGAAAAGCTTTTGATATTAGTAATAGCTTTTGGTACAAATGGCAATGTTAGTGCTGAATCAAATGTATCTTTTCCGAGCTGTTCAAGACTTAATCTTGCAATATCATAAGAACCTTTTTTATTATGTTTTACAAATTCTGCTGTATGTATAGCGGTTTTTCCTAATGATATTGCGGCAAAACCTGCGGCAAGAATTCCACCGCCAACGGCTGTTGGGATTCCGATAAATGGAAGAGCCATAAGCCCTAAAGTTGTTCCGCCAATTAAAGCAGCTGTTTTAAGCGGATGTTCTAATATGGATGATAATAATTCTTTTCCTTGAGTTAAAATTCCGTACAATAAAAGTTCGGTACCTTCACCAACTGTAATTTTTTCATCTTTAAGATATGAATACATTTGATAATTTGGTTTGTTGTATTGTACTTTTTGAGAAGGTTTTTGGCTGAAACTTATATTAGAAGTGGTATTTATCCCGTTTATGTTAATCATATTTCTATTAAATCACTGAATATAAATATTTGCTATATTTTATCAGGAATATTAAAGATTATTAATTTCTTCCTTCTCCATTCGGGGAAGGTTAAGATGGGGTGCATTAATATTATGTTATTGTTAAAATGATAAAAAATAAGGAGAGAATATGTTAGTTGAATTAAACGAAGAAAATTTTGATAATGAAACAAAAAATGGTCTAAAGCTTGTAGAGTTTTATACAACCTGGTGTTCATATTGTAAGAAACAAAGAATTGAATTAATGGAACTTGAAGATTCTGATATGTGGGTTGGGCTTGTAGATTGCGAAGAATCTCCAAAGCTTGCCAATAGATTCGGAATAAAAGGTTTTCCAACTTTTGTACTTTTGAAAAACGGTGAAAAGGTGGCAGAATTTCCTGGATTTCATCAAAAAGCCCAGTTATTAAATAAATTAATGAATTTTTTAGCTTAAATTCTTTCTAAGTTTTCATTAATTAGGTAAACTTCTCCGCTATTATGGTCGAAGTGGCATTTTGCAATATATAATTTTTCATTTTTTACGGCTGAATTTATTATTTGTGAGTTTTCTTTCAGGTAATTTTCAACCCAAAGAGTGTGTTTTCGTGCAAATTTATTATTGCAGTCGTACTGTCCGGCATGGTCTATTACCGGATAAACGCATTTTAGGATTGATTGAAAATGTTCGGTCATTTCAGGGTAATGCTCGTTTGCGTAGGTCATAACCCCGCAATCATCGTGCCCAAGAAGAATTAGAAGTGGTACATGCAGTTTTTTTACGGCATATTCAATACTTTCTAAAACATTTGGTCCGACAGCAATTCCTGCTACTCTTACTACAAACAGTTCACCTATTCCACAATCAAAAATAATTTCTGGTACTACTCGTGAATCTGAACAGCTTAATACACAAGCATATGGTTCTTGATATAATGCAAGTTTTTGCAAAGTCGAAAGACACATGTTTTTTGCTGTTGATGTCCCATTGATAAAATTTTTGTTTCCGCTTAAAAGTTTTTCTAATTCTTGTTTTGCTTTTGGTGGAATATTTTCAGGTAAATTCATTTTCTCTCCTAATTTCAAATATATTATAACATATTTATAAATTATTTGAGTTATAAATTAATGCAAATAGTTCATATTCCCTTGTGTAATGACGTAATATGCACATCCCCAGCCTGTACTTTTCTTATTTATACAGTGTTGTTTTGCATTATGCGATGAGGTTGGAGAGCCATTTGGGATTACTGTGCCATTTGTATATAAAAACATAAATAAATCTTTTCCAAAGGTATTAGGTTGTGATTTGCCGTTTATATCTATCCAAAAATAAATTAAAGCGTCATTTTCTTTTGCTGCTCTCCACCATATTGAGCTTCCGTTAAGCAGAGATATTTTATAATAACGTTTATCGTTAGTGTAGTTTATATCATATTTTCCTCCGCTAAGTTGTAAATATGTATTTGGTATACATTTTTTATTTATATCATCAAGCCCGCAATCTATGGCTATTTTTAGAAATGGTCTTAAATTATTAGCAATTAGTTCTGCGGATTGGCTGGACCATTCGACAAGCTCCCAACCTTCGACTTCACCATATTCTTCTTGAGATAATTTAAATGCTTGAGCTAGTATTGATTGTGTTTCTTTTAGCTTGGAAATTGCATGCTGTTCAAAGTTTTTTTGTATTAAGTTAGGGATAGTCATTGCTGCGACTACCCCAATTATTCCAAGGGTTATTAAAACCTCTGCCAAAGTAAAAGCCTTCTTCATAATTTAATTCCTCGTTCACAATGTTAATACCAATAATGTTAATTAATATACTTAATATTAGTACTAAAGTCAAGGTATTAATATAGAGGTACTAACATTATGAATATTAATGAAAAAGTTTCAGCAAGGATTAAAGAGTTAAGGGTGCAAAAACATATGACAGCTGAAAAGCTTGCCTGGTATTCGGACTTGTCAAAAAGCTGTGTTACATATGCGGAAAAAGCTCAACGTGATATAAGATTATCTACAATTGAGTCTATTTGCAAAGGTTTTGGAATTTCGATTGCAGAATTCTTTTCAACATTCACAGAATAATTATTTTTGTTCTGCTGCTTTGGTTTGATTAAAATCGTTAAACGAATATCTTCTATTATTTACGTTTTGCTGAATTGGCTGTACTACTTTTTTAATAATTACTTTTTCAACAAATTTGTCAATTGCCTGTGCCGTTAAAAGAATTGCGGCAAAAGCTCCTGCAGACTTCCAAGCTTTAAGTTTGAAAATCTTTTTGTCAAGAACTGTTTTTACTGTTTCTGTATTTTGGCAGTTGTCTATTGTTTCAATAAATTGTTTTTTAGCAAAAGCTTTTATTTTTCCTTCGTTGGAATTGGCGATAGCGCCGTGTTTACAGTTAGCTAAAAGTTTGTCATACATTTTTACAAAGATATTTTTATGTTTGTAATGTCTTGATTTTGCGGCATAGAATTTATCATATGACTTTTCAAAATTAGTAATCAGCTCATCACGTTGAACCCCGCATTCAGCTACGTTATCCATTGTTGCATGTGCTTTAATGAAACGTAGTGTTTGTTCTTTTGCGTTAGTTGAAAGTTTTTCGCCTCTGTACTTATCAATTTGAGAGAATGCGCTCATACCGATGTGGCCGAAGATTGCAGGGAACAAAATACTTGCGCAGGCTTGGAAAACTGCTTGATTAAATGCTCTTTGAGCATTAGGTTTGTATTGGTCGCCTTTATTTTTATATTTATCATAAATATCAGCACCAAAATACATTAAAGCAGGAACCCAAAAAAGTCTTGCTGTAGCCGGGGCAAGCTCATTTATAGCAATACCAATGTCATTGGTATAACCAAGACCTCGAACAGGCCAATTTGCAAGGGGGTCAACGTATTTTTTCTTTTTTTCTTTTTTTGTTGCATCAAAGTTTACATCTTGATTTTGACCTCTAAAATTTAGAGTCTTGTTTACTGAGGTAATTTTCATATTTTCTCCAAGCCGAATATATTGTTTTTATAATTAAATAATCGCAAGGTCAATCATAGTGTAAACATGAAAATTTTTCAACTCTATTTTGCTATAAGTGTAATAATTTGTTACTTAGTTGTTTGTAAAACATATCTTGCAGCGTTTGTAGCACCTTCGACAATAGAATCATGAAATATAATTGGAAAAATATCTTTCATATCTTTATTTTTTACAATACAATCAGCTTCTACATTTTTTGTTGTAGTTCCTACAGAACATTTTGTTTCTTCATTGGGTAGGCTTGCGCCATTAACATCAATAAACCCTGTACATTTGTTCATTGTATTATTAATTAGTTCAGTTGAAAGTTTTTTTCCTGTTGGGAGTGAACATCCTGTAGCAAAAGAAAATGAACGAAATCCTATAAAAGTACCATCAGCTAAAGAATATACCGTATATTGCCCTTCGCCTTTAGTTATACCAACTGTGGTTCCGTTAAATTCGTAATTTAACAGATTTTTTAATGTTCCTTCACGGTAAAATCCTTGTATTGAAGATAAATTACTGTTTAAGAGTGCACAAACGGATGTATGAGTTTCTGAAGTATGTTTATGAAAATCTGGATCACTGCATGGCTCGCTTACATCTGCATAATCCCAGTCATAATGAGCTTTATTAAGTCGTGCAGCCTGTGAAAGAGTTGATACTGTTTTTTTAAATTGCGAACGATATCTTTGACTAGTCATGTTTGCAATAAGTGTAGGTATAGTCATTGCTGCAACTACCCCAATAATCCCCAGAGTGATTAAAACCTCAGCCAGAGTGAATGCGTTTTTCATATAAATTCTCCATAATCTTACTGGATATAAGCCAGTAAGATTATGTTACCATTTCCAGTAAAATTGTCAAATGGATGAATATGAATTTTACAAAAAACTGGGGATTAGAGTAAAATTTTTACGTGAAAAAATGCACTTAACACAAGAAAAACTTGCAGAAAAGTGCGGTATAAGTTTAGATTATCTTGGTAAAATTGAAGTAAATATTAATAAACCCGGACTGAAAACTTTATTAAAGTTATCAAATGCCCTTGAGGTTTCAATGAAGGAACTTGTTGATTTTGATTAGTTACTTACTGAATGAAGCCGGTGTCATCAAGGAGATTATCGCTGTTGGCTGATGTTACTGCCATCTGGTCGCAACGCTCATTGAATTCGTGGCCGGCATGACCTTTTATCCAAATAAATTTAACATTATGCGGTTCTTTTGCTTTTAAAAGTCTTTGCCATAAATCTTGATTTTTTACAGGTTGTTTGTTTGAGCTTTTCCAGCCGCGTTTTTGCCAACCATCAATCCAGTTTTGGTTAAACGCATCAACAAGGTATTTAGAATCTGATGTTAATTCAACATCACACGGTTTTTTAAGTGCTTCAAGTCCAATAATTGCTGCCAAAAGTTCCATTCTGTTATTTGTTGTAAGTTTGAATCCTTCTGTTAATTCTTTTCTGTGGATTTTGCCGTTATCGTCTTGTGCGATAAGAATTGTGCCGTACCCTCCTTTACCCGGGTTTCCGCTGCAAGCACCGTCTGTATATATTTTAATTATCATTTGTTCTCCTTTTTGTTTCCTTTCTACACCTCTCACAGAGTGTGCGGGTATTATTTACCCCTACTCCTCTGTTATGTCCCAGAGTTCCAGAACTTCGTCAGGGATTTCGTTTAAAAATCTTGAAGGTTTTGAAAGTATCATATTCATTGAGTAATCATACATATCAACTGGATATGTTATGTATAAATTGTTTTTTGCTCTTGTTGTTGCAACGTACATCAGGCGAAGTTCTTCATCCATTTCTTCTTCTGAATTAAACGAGTATGCGCTCGGAAATCTTCCGTCTACAGCGCCGATTATAAAAACACTGTCCCATTCAAGCCCTTTTGCAGAGTGAATTGTTGAAATTGTAAGCGCTTCATCATCTGAATTATTTTTATACATCCCTTCAACACTTGAATCCGGCGGCTCCAGTGCCATATCGCTTATGAAGTCTTCAAGGTTTGAATATTGCCCTGAAAGGTATTGAAGATGGTCTAAATCCTTTTCGCGTTTGGTGAAATCATCATACTTATCTTTCAAAATCGGTCTGTAGTAAGCTATGATTTCGTCTACAATTTCAGACGGTTTTTTGGCTGCAATTTGATAGCTTAATTTATCCAGTGTTTTCAACATTGGTACAATGCTGTCAACTTTTTTAGACGGCAGAAGCTTAATATCAGGATTCAGCTGACCTTTTATAACAGGAATTACAGTATTAACCGTAGATGAGCCTACACCTTTTAAAAGCAGAAGTATTCTTGTTAAACTGATTATATCATCAGGATTAATTATTACTCTTAAATGTGCTACAACATCTTTAATATGTGCAGTTTCCATAAATTTCGGACCGCCGAATTTTTGGAACGGAATTGCACGTTTTGAAAGTTCTATTTCTAAGGAGTATGACATTCGTGCGTTACGTGTTAGAACACAAATGTCGGATAAACTTACATCTTCATCCAGCAACTCTAAAATTCTCTGGCAGATAAAATCGGCTTCCATCTGGGTGTTTTTCGCACAAATTAACGCCGGTACAATTGGTGATTGGATTTCTGAAAACAAAGTTTTTGCGTATTTTTCTTTGGCTTTTGAAATTATGGTATTTGTAAGCTTTAGAATATTTTGTGTACTGCGGTAATTTTGTTCAAGTTTTATGATTTTTGTGTTTTCAAAAAGTTTCGGAAAATCAAGGATGTTTCTGAAATTTGCCCCGCGGAAAGAGTATATGCTTTGCGCGTCATCTCCGACAGCCATAATGTTGTTGTGCTCAGAGGCAAGAAGCTTAATCACATCAGCCTGAAGTGTATTTGTGTCCTGATATTCATCAACCATTATGTACTGATATTGGTTTGAAAGGTTTTTGCGCAAATTTTCATTATTTTCTAATAAAAGTTTTATGTATAAAAGTAAATCATCATAGTCCAGAACAGAGTTTTCGCGTTTGTAGCCGACATAGGCTTTGTGGATTTCGATAATTTTATCTTCGCAGTGCGTAAATTGCGGAAATTCTTCTTCAATAATTTGTTTTGTCGGGGTTTCTTTGTTTACGCTTTTTGAATAGATTTCCAGAATGGTGCTTTTTTTAGGGAATCTTTTTTCTTTTTTCGGGAACATCTGCCCTGTTATATGGTTAATAATATCTTCACAGTCTGTTTTATCAAGGATTGTGAAATTATTTTTTAATTTCAAAAGTTTAGAATATTTGCGCAGGATAATATTTGCAAAAGAGTGGAACGTACCGCCTGCAACTTTTTCACACCTGTCATCAAGTACAAGTGTCGCGCGCGAAAGCATTTCTGCTGCGGCTTTTTTGGTGAAGGTTAGAAGTAGAATATTTTCTGGTTTTATACCGTCTTCAATAAGTCTTGCAACACGGTATGTAAGAGTTTTTGTTTTCCCTGACCCTGCGCCTGCGATAACAAGATATGCACCTTCTTTTGATGTTACAGCATCTAATTGTGCCTGATTTAAGTCTGCTTCGTAGTTTACTTTGTAATCGGTTTTAACTGCATCACGTTTTTTTAGCACGTATTTTTTACGTGCCGGTTTTGAGTTTTGTGTTGTGATAATCTCTTCTGCCATCCCAATTTTATTATAGTTCACACCTGCCGGGTTTATCAAAGATTGTAAAGTTTTTATAAGATATGCGGAAATTTTTAAATATTTTTTTCTAAAACGCCGATATATAAAATGTGTGTCACGAGAGAAAGGCATTTTTGTGAAGAGAATAGTTACTATAATATGTTTGATTCTGGTGTTTTTCGGAACATTTTGTACTGTTTCGGCTAAAACAGTAAACAGAAGATGGCAGTATCCGACAAAGATTAAGACATATATTCCGCAAAATCATAAAAGAACAATTATGATGAAACATGCTTTTGCCGAGTGGTCAAGGCTTACGAATAATAAAATAATTTTTCGGTATGTGGATTCTCCTAAAATGGCGCAGGTTGTGGTGCAATTTGTAAATGTTGTACCAAATGCCGAAAGAGAAATTGGTTTGACAAAATCGTCATTTACCTCAGCTGGTGGAATGTTACGGGCAACTATTTATATTGCCGAAAAAACCTCAAGCGGTTATCAGCTGGGAAAAGACGCTGTTTATACGGTAATGCTTCATGAAATCGGGCATGCGATAGGGATTAACGAGCATTCCGCTGATCCGCTCAGCATAATGTATCCGACAGAAGATGACAGACAGGAAATCCTTAAATCGGATTTAAGAAATTTAGCAAAAATATACGGGTGGTAATAATATGAAAAAATTTTTAACAGTATTTGTATTTATTTTGGTATTTTTATTAGGAGAAGCGGTTATGGCTGCCGGCGGCTGGGCAAATCCTAAGTCAATCAAAACTTATATTGAGCCGAATTCAAAGAAAGAGTTGATGAAACAGGCTTTTGCGAAGTGGTCTGTTGTAACGAATAACAAAATTGTATTTAAGTATGTATCGAATCCGAATGATGCGCAGATTAAGGTTGTTTTTGTAAAAGATGCATCAATGGCGGGTTTGGAACAGGCGATTGGCGTAACCCATTTCCAACAGGATGTTTATACTGGTGAAATGAAGTACGCGCAAATAGATATTGCAGACCATGTACCGGGTTCAGCCGGCAGACTTATGCCAAAGGATAGAATTTTCAGGGTTATGATACACGAAATCGGGCATGCTATCGGGTTAAAACACTCAGCAGATACCGCGAGTATAATGTACCCGACAGCAATCAGTCGAAATCAAGCCATTACAAAAGGTGATTTAAATACTCTTGGCAGGATTTACGGCTGGAAATAACTCCCCGCTGTGGCTGGGGTTACCTCTCCAACACTGCATCGACAGTAGTCCCTTCTTCGATTACGGCAGAATATCCTTTTTTAAGGCCAACAAGACTAACGGGACTAAGGATTATTGTAATAGCACAAAGCGTCACAGTCGGAATAACCCAATCTTTGTCCAGCCCTTGAACCTTTAACCTTGTTGTAACAAGATGTTCATTTCCGTATATGTCTGTTATAACCCCTTTTCGAGCTTCAATATATCCGCCTTTCCCCATACGTGCACGCTTTGTAACGTTTTTTGTATATAGCTTTGCATAAGAACCCTTTTTAAAAAGAATTTCTCCATCTACGACAATATCTGACACAATTTCAGCATTAATACCTGTTTTCGGGTCAAGAGTTTCAGAATCTACGGTTTCGGTGATACGCAAAGCAAGCGGAATAGATTCAGCTATAGCGTTTAAGGGAAGCAGCCCTAAAATTAGGGCTGCAAATAAAGAAAAAACTTTTTTCATCCTTATTCACCGTGAACAACGATTGTTGATTTTTGGTAGAACAGGATGTTTTTGTTTTTTCTGTCTATAGATTGAATTTTAGTGATATCGCCGTCACGCATTGCATCTTGAATACTGCAGTTACCTTTTGCTACGAGCAAAAAGTAGTTTTTGCAAGTTGCTTCTCCTGACTTGCGCGGTGCTACAGATGAATCAAAGTAAGTAGAATACGGTGCAACAGTCTCTCCGTATAATACTCCGTGCGGCGCAAATAAATCATCCGCGAACGCTCCACATCCCATACCTAAAACTACTAAACTAAATAAAATCTTTTTCATTGTTACCCTCCTAAATTCTTTTTGTAATCTCTTAGTATTATTGAGTTTGCATACTAAAAATACTACCCGATTGTTTTATATTTGTCAAACAATAATCTACAATTGATAAATGGGCAAAAAAGCATATAAATATGATAAAATTTTATGTAAAAAATTTGGTCAGAAAATCGCACTATTACGGAAAGACAAAAATTTGAATCAAGATGAAATGGCTTTTCAAATAGGGATATCTACTAGTTATTTAAGTGCGATTGAGAGGGGTATATCAGACTCTACGATTTCTACTGCAAAACGTATAGCAAAAGCACTTGACGTAGATATGCAAGAATTATTTATATATGATTAAAGAAAATTTAAAAAATTTACAAATTTTAACATATACTTGGAGTTTACACCAATTTCTACTATCGGGTAATTTAAAATTTTTATATTAATCATATACGATTACCTTAATGGGTAAAAGAGCTTTTAAATATGATAAAATATTAACAAGAAAGTTTGGTGAAAGAATTGTATTTCTTCGTAAAGAAGCAAATTTCACTCAAGAAGAACTTGCATTTAAAGTGAACATATCACCCAGCTATTTGAGTGCAATCGAACGTGGAATAACTGATACAACAATCTCAACAGCGAAAAGATTAGCAAAAGCCTTTAATATAAAACTAGTGGACTTATTTGATTTTTAGTTATGAATGAAAAAGAAATACTTATGGAAATTGGAAGAAATATCTGTGCAGAACGCAATCGTGCACGGTTATCTCAAGAAGCTTTGGCTGAGAAAATTTCTATGAATGTTAGAAACCTCGGCAGAATTGAGCGTGGAGAATCCAACGCAAAAATAACAAATATTATTGCAATAATGAAAGTGCTCAATATTCCGTTTGAAGCAATATATAAAGATACCGAGTAAGGTAGCTTAGTTATTAAAATTTCTTTGTGCAAATGACCAACCGTTAACTTTATTATAATTTTTAACGTCAAATTTTTGAATATCCTGTTTCTCTGTAACAGGCATGTACATTATACTTGTTGGTTTGCGAGGCTCATCTTGCATACCTAAAACATGACCGATTTCATGGAGCATTACTGTGTAAGTAAGGTTGTTAGAATATTTTTTTGCTTTTTGACCTTTTGTTAAAATTCTTATTTCACCTTTAGTAATTCTCATTCCGTTGATACTTACGCTGTATGAACCAATCGGACCGTCATTTCCACTGACTTGATCGGTAAACACAACATCAATATCTGCAGGTCCTTTTTCAACAAAATTAAATCTCAAATTGCCGCCGCTTTCGCCTTGCCATTTTGAAAATGCATGACGCATTGAAGCTGATTTTTCATCTTTTGGTATATAAACAGTAATCGGCGATTTTTGCCAGTGCGGAAAAGTCGCATTTGTTGGAGTTGATGCAAATGCTGACAAACCTAAAAATGTAACAAATATAGCAATAATTCCAAATAAAGCTTTTTTAATCATAATTTATACCTTTCAATTTGAATTATAATTTAACGTTTTAGATAAGGCAAGATGTTAATCTGCGGTAGAAAATGAATAAACGATTTCTCTGTCATAACTTTCGCCTTTCTTCAAAATTCCTTTTTCAGTGAAGTTTTCTGTGTTTATGGCATTCGGGTAGAATTGAGGTTCTACACAGAAACCTGAACGTTTTTCATAGCGAAGTCCGTGTTTTCCGTTTGGCTGTGCTGATTTTCCAAGATGGTTTGCTGTATAGAACTGAAATCCCGGTAAATTTGTTGAAACTTTCAATTTGATTCCTGTCTTATCAGAAACTACATTTGCAACATCAATTAAAGTTTTGCCGTCATAGTTGTCTATACAATAGTTTTGGTCAAATCCCGAACCGATTTTGAGCTGGTCGGATTCAGAATTTATAACATCTTTGATTTTTTGTGCTTTTCTAAAGTCAAACGGAGTTCTTTCTACAGGAATAATTTCACCTGTCGGAACTGCTATTTCGCTGTTTTTAGTTATATTTGAAGAATTTGGAAGGGTTACGGTATGTTCAAGCACCGAATTTTCCTGTGCGTTTTCCGCTCCGTCAAGGTTGAAATATGTGTGGTTTGTCATATTTATAATTGTATCCGCATCAGATTCCGCATGATATTTAATGTGTAAGTTATTATCATTATCAAATTTGTAAGTCACTTTTGCTGTTACGTTTCCGGGATATCCGCTTTCCATATCTTTTTTAGTGTAAGTAAACTCGATTCCGTCAGGTAAAACATTTGCCTGCCAGTTTCTCACGTCAAACCCTTCTGAACCACCGTGAGAATGAGTCTTACCGTTGTCTTTGTTACATTCTAATGAATATTCCTTATCATTGATTGTAAATTTTCCGTCACTGATTTTATTTGCATAAGGCCCGATTGTACCGCCGGCATGACCTACAGGAGACTCCTCATAAGGAGTTACATTATCGTAACCCTGTGTGACGTCTTTTAATTTCCCATCTTTATCAGGAACTTTAATTGATGTAATTGTCGCACCAAATGTTGATAAATTCACGCTTGCCCCGTTTTTATTTGTAATTGTGTAAAGATGAGCTTCTTCACCTGTTTTTTTGATTGTTCCGAAAGATTTTTTATCAATTTTTATTCCGTCATAATTTGAATCAATTTTATTATTTTTAAATGAAATACTTTTTGTAAAAGTATCTTCTTTGATTTCTCTGTTTGCAGCATAAACCTGATTTTGTACAGCTTTTGGCTGTATATTGCGGTTTGTGTTAAATATAAAATGAGGATTAAAATCTATCGGCATAATTACTCCTTTTTATTGAATGAATTCTTTATAAACTTCTGCGCCTGTATTGCGGGCAACTGTCTTTGGAAGATACAAAACATTGTGTTTTTCAGCTATTTGTTTTATTGACGGTGAAGCTGAAATTATAACTGTTTTACAGTTTTTATAATACTTGCTGTATGTTTTAATCTGTTCAACAAGCCATTCTCCTGCAAGCTTTGGCAGAAAATCACTTTCCATTTGCAGGTCAGTAAATATTACATCATAAGGTTCATCAATTGAAGCTTCGATTTTTCCTACGGCTTCTTTTGCGCTGAATGCAGAATCTATTTTAAGTCCTTCCGGATTTATGTATTCCAGATTGTTTTGGTGAAATCTTACCCAGCCCGGTATATCATCGACAATTAAAATCTTTTTCATAGTTAAATAATACCACCAAAACAAGAAAATGACCTGAAAAGGGGGTGAAAAATTTAACAAATTCCTTAAATATATTACAAAAAAGGATATAATTTATGAAGCTAAAATTTTTACTTCTGCTGCTTTTAGCTATGTTTATAGCGCCGTCTGTTTTTGCAAGCACGACTCAAAATGCTGTTGAATTTTTTAAGCAGTATCAGAATTATGCAAATAATTATGATGAAGAACTTTTAAAAATGTATTCTCCTAATGCTAAAATTATCCGCGAAGTTGTGAAACCGACCGGAGAGACTGTTGATGTTGTGATTCCGCCCAAGAGGTTTTTTAAAGAGTTGAAAATCGGGCAGAAAACTGCTAAACTTAAAAAGTATAAAAATAAGTACAGAAATATTACTGCTCAGGAAACCCCTGATGGTATTAAAATCAGTGCGGAAAGGCAGCCGTCAAAAGAAACTTACTGGTTAAAAATGTATCAAATTATTCAAAATACCGATTCAGGATTTAAAATTAAAGAAGAAATGATGCAAACTAAGGTTCAGTCTTTCCTGAGACATAAAAATAAAGGTGAATAATGAATAAATTCAGGTTTTTAACAGCAGGTGAAAGTCACGGACAATGCTTAACTGCAATAATAGAAGGACTCCCGGCAGGAATAAACATCGATATAGATTTCATAAATAATGAACTAAGTCGTCGCCAACAGGGTTACGGCCGTGGTGAAAGAATGAAAATCGAAACTGATACCGTTGAAATTACATCAGGTGTTCGTTTTGGGAAAACGCTTGGTTCTCCAATTACTCTTGTTGTTAAAAATCGTGATTTTGAGGCGTGGAAAAAAATTATGAGTATTGCGCCTGAAGATGTTACCGATGAAAAAGCTTTTTCAACATTCCGTCCCGGACATGCTGATTATGCAGGCAGTGTAAAATATAATCAAAAAGATTTGCGTAACGTGTTAGAACGCTCAAGTGCTCGTAAAACAGCAATCGAAGTCGCAGTCGGTGCAGTTGCCAAGTTATTGTTAAAAGAACTTGATATTACAGGAACATCAAAAGTTACTCAAATAGGTTCAGCCTGCTGTCCTGCAAATTTTCCTGAAGAAGTAGATATAATACGCGGTAAGGGCGATACAATCGGCGGTAAATTTGTTGTTCTTTATAAAAATTTGCCTGTCGGTTTGGGTTCATATGTTCATTGGGACAGAAAAATTGACGGACGACTTGCACAGGCAGTTATGAGTATTCCGGCTGTAAAGGTCGTTGAAATAGGCACAAATCCGCTTGGATATCAGGGAAGTGCTTATCATGATGAAATTTTTGTTAGTGATGGCGAAATCGAACATAGAACTAATAACGCCGGAGGTGTTGAAGGCGGAATGACTAATGGTGAAGACCTTGTAATATCAGGGATTATGAAACCGATTCCGACAATGAAAACCCCGCTTAAATCTGTTGATTCGCAGACCCTGGAAGAAACAGAAGCTCATTTTGAACGTTCTGATGTCTGCGCGGTTGAAGCTTGTGCTGTTGTAGCAGAAGCTCGTGTAGCTTGGATTCTTGCCGATGAAATTCTGTTAAAATACGGCGGTGATTCATTAGATGAATTAAAACATAATTATAATAAATAAAAACTTTGCCTTGGCGGGTAATTTATTTTAAAACTCCACTGTTTAAACATGGTTTATGTCAAAGAGGAGTTTTAAATTATGAAGAGTAACATTTACCAATCAGAAGTTATATATTTGAATGCGTTAAGAAATCTGTTTATAGAAATGACTGCAAAAAACTGTAATCAGCACTGTAAGCATTGTTATATAGATTTTCCAAAGTATAAAAAAGAAACTGATTTTATCAGTATTGATGTTATAAAACAAGCACTTAACGATACTACTCTTGATAATATAGAATGTATTTACCTAACAGGTGCCGAACCTATGACGCATCCTGATTTTAATGCAATTTTAAGACTTTGTTTGAAACGTTCAAATGTTTGTATTTGCACAAACGGTTCTTTTATCAATGAGAAAAAAGCACGCTTTTTGAAAAAAGTTGAAGAAGAATCTATGAATGAAATAATTTTTAAGATAAGTATTGATCATTATGATGAAGTCAAAAATGATGATATAAGATATAGAGGTGCGTTTCGTCAGGCAGTTTTTGCAGTTAAACATCTTGTTAAGTATAATTTTAATCCTATAATTACTGTTACAAATTATTATAAATTACCGCAAGATGAATTATATAGTGGTTTCCAGATGCTTTTCAATAGAAATAATTTTGAACTGGATAAAACTAATCTTCAAATTATTCCTTGGCACGATAAATCTGAAAAACTTGAAGGAGAAATTTGCAGCAGTTGGGATAAATTAGATTGTGAATATGGCAGAATCCTTACTGTGAACGGGGTTTACACTTGTCCTTTCTTGGCAAATGATTATCGTGGACGTTGCGGAACTACTTTTGCCGATTACAATAAAAAAAGCTCGCTTGAAACGAGCTTCTGTAATACTTGTATTAAATCTAAAAAACAATTATTTTCAATAGATTTTTCTCAATTTGAGTAATTATTTTTTAGCGTATAACTTAACTTTAAAGTTTATAAGAAGAATCTTTTTATTCTTTTTATAAGGAACGATTTCAGCAGTTTGAATATCTAAGAAATGTTCGTGTTTATACATTTCTTTAAGGAAATTGTCGTAATTTGAATAATTACCGACCATTTCCATATTCAATCTTGCTACGTTATATTGACTTCCTGCGCCTGAAACAAAAGCATCGTCTTTTGGATCATAATCATATTTGATAGATCTTACTTTAATCTGGTTTGCACGAACAAGTTGAAGAACTTCTGCAAATTCACCGGCAATAACAGCCTCTGTGTCTAAACCAGATAAAACAGGTTTATAGAAAGGTTTTTCACTATTTTTACTTTCATTTTCTTTAGCTTTTGCTTCTTGTTCTTTTCTTTTAAATTCGTCTAATTTTGCTTGTTTTTCTTGTACAGTTGCAGTTTTTTGTATAACTTCTTCATTTGCAACTGTATAGTTTTGGTAATTTTCGTAAATTTTACTTCCGGTATAACCAAGTCCTACAAATATTAAAACGATTAAAGCAATCGGTACAATAAATTGTTTTAATTTTTCACTATCCATTTTTTATCCTTTTAAATAATTATTGTGCATCTTCTGGATTGCCGGCAGTTGCTGCTGAAGCCGGAGTCGCTGCCGGAGTTACTGCCGGTGTTGAACTTTTTGATTTATTTCCATCAGCTAATTTTGAAAAGAATGATTTTAATTGAGCATCATTCATATTTGTAATTTCAAAGATATAAGGTGCTGTATCAATTGTTGAAACAGTACTGTTAACAACTGTATCTAAAGAACCTGCTTTTAAATCAAGTTTGCTTAAGCGTAATTTTGATTCAATAAGAGAATCTTTAAGATTTTTGAAAAATACATAAACATCTTCAACAGAATCTGCACAACCTTTAATGTTGATTTTTCCATCATCTGTTGTCATAAAATATGTTAAATAGATATCTTTAGGAATTGATTCACCTAAAGCTGCATAAGCCATAATTTTTGTTCTGTTATTTTTAAGAACTCTTTCAATTTCAGCTATAGCATCAAATGCTGTATCACCTTTTTCTTTTTCAAATTCTTTTAATTGAGAATCTAATTGAGTGATTTGGTTATCAAGTTCCATATTTTTTTCTTGAGTTTTAATAGCCAGGTCGTTTGTAAACCAACATCCGATTCCCATAGGTGTCATCAAGATTGCCAAAAGTATTGTTACAAGAACAGATGCTTTTGCCGGAGTCAATTCAAGGCTGCCAATATTGATAACAGCAACTTCAACTTTTGCTTTACCTTTTTCGGCGATGAAGTTTACATCAACAGGCATTAAGCCGGCTGGAGTAATAGAACCGATTGAATGTAATGAAACTTTTATTTGATCGTCTGAAAGTACGTTCAAACTCATTTCCATCAAAGGTTCTTTTCTGAATTGGTTATCTTCAACAAAAAGTGTTTGACCACCAAATTGTAAACGTCCTGCAAGAATTTCTGCTGAAACCAAATCTGTTTCAGATAGAATAATTAGCGAGCTTGAAGGGGTGCTCATTAATGCAATTTGAGCTGCATTTTCAATAGCTGAATAAATCTCTTCTCCCTCGTATGATTTTAACGGAAGTGGTTCTTCGTAATATTCAAGAATTCTTTTTCCTTGCATACCAAGCATTTGGAAACCGCTGTTGTTGATAATCATCAAACTCCAAGAGTGTCCTTCTTGCATTTGTTCTGCAGCTATTCCTGTTACGTTCAAGCCTTTTAACGCTGCAAATAAAGAACATTCAACACTTATAAGAGTTGCTCCCATTGCTGTTAGAATTTCTCTGATTTTATTTACTGCATCAGCTTGAATTGCTGTATAGAATACATTTCTTGAATCTGAATTAGAAGAAGCCAGAGCATCAAACCAGAACGGCAACGGTTCTTTACGTTTGAAGATGAATGATTGTTCCAACTCTCCGATTACAATGTTTGTAATTGCGTTATCATCTAATAAAAGCGGTAAACCTTCTTTTGTACCAAACCAAACTGTTGGTAAACTCAAGTGTACGTTTGCTTTTGCCGGATTTATGTTACGCATTTTAAATAATGTTTCAAGACCGGTCTTGAAATCATCATAATTTGCAATTTCTCTTAATGCTTCATTATAGTCTATAGGAGTTTGAGCATATGATTTAACATTTCCGTGTTTGTCAAGTTCAATCATTTCCATGCCGCAAGCAGGTGAAATGGTTACATATACGTCAGTTCCTCCTCCAAATCCAAATAAATTATTTAATGACATATCTTCCTTTTTACTCTTCTTACTATAATCTTATTTTTATTATACAATATATTTTATAAATGAAAAAATCTTAACATAAATTTACACCATATGGAGGATAAAATTTTAATATGCAAGCATTAGTTGAAACTATTAATAAACTGAAAAAAGAGAAAAATGCCGTAATATTAGCACACTGTTATCAGCCTGTTGAAATTGATTTAGTTGCTGATTATGTGGGTGATTCGTTATATTTGAGTCAGGTTGCGGCAAAAACGGATGCTGATATGATTATCTTTGCAGGTGTTTATTTTATGGCACAGACAGCAAAGCTTTTATCTCCCGATAAAAAGGTTATATTGCCGCAGATTGATGCAGGCTGTCATATGGCTGATATGATTAATTACAAGCAGCTTCTTGATTTCAAGGCTAAAAACCCGGGTATCCCGACGGTTTGTTATGTAAATTCAACTGCTGAAGTTAAATCAGAGTGTGATCTTTGCTGTACAAGTTCTAATGCCGTTGATGTTGTTAAAAGTCTTAATGCTGAAAGAGTTTTATTTCTTCCTGACATGTATCTTGGAAAATGGGTTGAAAAACAGCTTGGCAATGTCGAAGTTATAACATATCCTGGATTTTGCCCTACACACTTGCAAATCCGTCCTGCTGATATTGAAGCTGCAAGAAAAGAACATCCGGAAGCTCTTGTTCTTGTTCATCCGGAATGTCATATGTCGGTTTCTGAAATGGCTGATTATGTGGGAAGTACAACAGGTATTATGAATTTTGCTAAAAATTCAGATAATAAATCATTTATTATAGTAACAGAACAAGGTGTGGTAGATAGACTTAAACGTGATATGCCGGAAAAAGAATTTGTTCCGGTAAAAGATAATATTGTTTGTCCGAGCATGAAAATGACAACTTTAGATGATATTTTAAAAGTTCTTCAAAATGAGTCAAATGAAATTTTTGTTGATGGAAATGTCGCACAAAAAGCGGTAAAATGTATTGATAGAATGTTAGAGGTTTCAAAATAGTATGGAAAATTCTGAAATTATTTACGGTAAAAATTCTGTTATGGAAGCTTTAATTGCTGGAAATAGAGAAATTAATAAAATTCTTATTTCAAAAAATATTCATACTGACAATAAGATTAATAAAATAAAAGAACTTGCACAAAACAAAGGTATTGTATTTCAATTTGTCGCAAAGGAAAAGTTCCAGCCATATGCGGAATTTAATCATCAAGGGATAATTGCTCAAATTTCTCCGATAAAATATGCAGATTTAGATGAATTTTTGCAAGAGCGAGAACATACAAATTCTTCGCTTGTGATACTTGATGGAGTTGAAGATTCCCATAACCTTGGTGCAATTATAAGAACTTGTGTTTGTGCAGGAGTTGACGGAATTATTATCCCTTCCAGACGAAATGTTCAGGTGAATTCAATTGTTGAAAAAACCAGTGCCGGTGCAATAAATCATATTCCTATTATTAAAGTAAATAGCCTGATTAACGCTGTTGAAACTCTAAAGAATAACAACTGGTGGATAATTGCAACAGATGCATCTGCAAAAGATAATTATTATGATGTTAAATATGATGATATGAATTTTGCAATAATTATGGGCGCTGAGCACGCAGGAGTATCAAAATCACTTCTTAAGGCATCGGATTTTGTTGTAAAAATCCCTATGCAAAATAGTTTTAATTCATTAAATGTATCAAATGCTTTGAGTGCAATAATTTTTGAAACTCTTCGCCAAAAATTAATTAATAAAATTAAATAATACGATTAGATGAGCCTAAAATCAGTTGTTAGTTATATCATTAGCGTATAAGATTGGAGCATACTGTGAAAAAAGAATTTGAACAATTTGGTATATTAGCAGATGATATTTCAGATGAGAATGTAGATTTCAAAAAGTTACAGGAAATAGAACCTGATAGTGACGATGAAGATGGTGAAGACGTCTTAAAGTCAGTAGAAGATCCGAAAGTTCAAGAGAGTCTATTATCAGTAAATTCAGATGATAGTGTGAAAATTTATTTGAGGCAAATTGGTAAAATTCCTCTTTTGTCATCAGAAGAAGAACTTGACTTGGCGAAGAAAATTCAAGAACAAAGAGACGAGTTTTCAAAAGATCTTCTTGTAAATGCTAATCTTCGTCTTGTTGTAAGTATTGCAAAAAAATATATTGGCAGAGGCTTGTCTTTCCTTGATTTGATTCAGGAAGGCAATGTCGGCTTGATTAAAGCTGCAGGACGTTTTGATTATAAAAAAGGTTATAAATTTTCAACATATGCGACCTGGTGGATTCAGCAGTCAATTACTCGTGCGATAGCGGATAAGGCAAGAATTATAAGACTTCCGATTCATATGATTGATTCAATCGGTAAAATCAGACGTGCGACAATTGATTTAACTACAGAACTCGGACACCCGCCGACAAAACAAGAAATTGCATATAGATTGGGACTACCGGTTTCAAAACTTACTGCGATAATTAAGTCTGCGCAATCTACAGTAAGTATGGACACACCGGCAACATCTGATGAGGATTCATCAAAAATTGCTGATTTTATTGTGGATAATTCAACAATAACACCTGACGGTAAGGTTTCACACGACAGTTTGCTTGAAGATATCAGAAGAATGTTGAACCAGCTTAGCCAGAAGGAACGAGATGTTTTGATTTTGCGCTACGGGCTTGATAATAACGGTATGAAGAAAACTTTAGATGAAATCGGTTCACAGTACGGTGTTTCGCGTGAAAGAATCCGTCAGATAGAAAACCGTGCGATATCTAAACTTAAAAAGCTTTGTAAAAACGAAAAACTTCACGATGGTTTGATGAATTATTTCGCAGGATAGGGGTAAATAAAAAATCCCCTTTCCTAAACTTAGGAAAGGGGGAAAGTTTTATCTTGCGCGATAATGACCTTTTACATAAGAACCATCACTTTTGTAATATGGTTCAACATAGACTGCTGTTGAAGATTCTATAGCAGAACGAAGTTCATTTTTCGAAGGTGCACCGATAGGAGTATTTATTTGTGCGAAAATTTCCGGTTCGTAATCGGTAAATTCTTTTGTTGAAAAATCTCCGATTTCTTCTGCTGCGAAAATTCTGTTGCTGCCGGAATGAGGGTTTTTATATCCTGCAAAGTTGTTTTCTTCTATTCTTGCATTTAATACAGGAGATGACTTACCTGTTTCGTGATTTTCGAGAAACGATTTCAATTCATCAGGTATAAACAGATCATACATTTTAGAATTCAATGCGGTATTAAACGTTGCAACCTGAGGAACTAACCTTTGAGAGGGGTTGTGCTTTAACAGATAATCGTTTATACTATCAGTAACTCCCAAGTCTGGTAAGGGAAGGTGCTGCTTACCGGAGTGATTACCCTCTAAGGTTAGTCCTCCAAGGGTAGCTTGGGGGTTGTTTATTTCGTGTTTTTCAAGAAACGGTTTTAATTCATCTGGTATAAGCAGGTCATCCATTTTAGAATTAAGTGCGGTATTAAATGTTGCAACCTGAGGAACTAATTCTTGTGAGGGATTGTGTTGTAACAGGTAATTGTTTATACTACCAGTAGGGCTAAGCCCGGAGATACCATTGGAGCTAGTACCTTCCATTTTTGAAGGAGTGCCTTGACTAATGGTATCTTTTTTAGCAAGGTAAAATTTTTGATTACCTAATTTATCTTCTGCTATTAAATACTCGTTATTACCTGATTTTAAAGTATGAAATTGTTTAGTCGCTTGATCTTTTCTAGGTTTATATAAATCATTTGTAGCAATATATTTAGAATTTTTAACATTATCAACTAATTCCGGAAAACTTTTTGCAATCTCTGGATTTTTACTTAAGGTTTCATCCATGCCTTTACGCGTAAAAGAAATGTTGCCAATATTTTTATTCTTTACTTCAATACCATGAATGTAGTCTTTATAATACTTTTCAGCAGTTTTCCTATATTCCTTGTAATTATTGCTAAATATGGTATTTTTATCATAACCTTGCAAATTATTTGCTAATGCACTTTGCTGCATTTTTCCTGCTAAACCGCCAAACAATCCGCCTGATAAAAACCCGGATTGAGCTTCTTTTGCAGCAGATTTTATAGGATTTTCACCTTTCATCAATCCTTCGCCAACACCATAAATTCCGCTGCCAAGTGCTCCACCTATTGCGCCGGTTGCAGTATCTGTTGTTAATTTCCTGCCTATAGTTTTTTGTACGACTTTGGGAATAACACGTTTAGCAGCCTGACCTCCCACTCCGCCAAGAGGGATGGCAGCTGAGCCAATTTCTAATGCTGCGCCTAAAACTTGTTTGTTTCTGTAATCTTTGTACTCTTTATCAACATTTTGACGATAAGTATCACCAGCCTGTTGAATTAGTTTTACCTTTTGTTCTCGTGTTAAACTAGGGTCTTTTAATTTTTCATTAAGACCTTTAAAAAATTCATCCATAAATTATACCTTTCTAAGGCATAATCTGTTGTGTGTGCTGATTTTGGAAAGCTCAAGTTTAGTTATAATAACAAATTTTTTAAATTTTGTCAATACTTGTTAATTACCCCGGGATTTTTACGCAGAATTCGGTGCGAACATTTTCTTCGCTTGTTACGATAATTTCTCCACCGTGAGCTTCCGCGATTTGCTGTGACAGGTAAAGTCCAAGTCCTGTACCGACTTTGCGAAGTTTCTTTGCGGCTGAATAATATTTATTAAATATCATTTTTATTTCGGTTTCAGAAATTCCCTGACCGTAATCAATTATTGAAATTGTTGTGAAATTTTGAATTTTTCCGATTTTTACATCAATCGGCTTTTTGGTATTGCTGTGGTCAATTGCATTTGATATAAGATTTTTTATGACACGGCGAAGTTGAGTCGGATCGGCATCTATTGATAGATTGTTTTTACCTGCTTCAAAGTTTATTGTGATTTTTGAATCGTTTGCAATCGGTTGCATTTCATTTACTATTTCATTTATAAACCAGTTCAAATTTATGGATTCTTTTAAGAGTTTAATCCCTTGTTCTTTTAATTTATATGTTTCAAGAAGGATTTGAACCAGTTCAAGAAGACTGTTATTTGAAGTTTTCATGTTATCAAGTGCAAATTTTTGTTTATCGGAAATTTCTCCGAATTTGTTTGCCAAAAATAGGTCAATCATGTTTGAAGCCGCAACAATAGGGACTTTCAGGTCGTGAGTTAAAGTTGCAACAAAATCTTCTTTCAGTGTTTCAATTTCTTTTTCTGTTGTTATATCTTTAATAATCAGGACAAAACGTTTTTTCTCTAAGGATGACAAGGCTTGAGAACTTATTAAGAAATTATTTGTCGGGGTGTGTTTTATGAAGATTTCAATGTTATTAAGTGCTGAAATCTCAAAATTTTCATCTTTCACGGGTTGAATAAATTCAAATACGTTTTTACCGACAATATCTTTTCCTTTTACTCCGAACCATTTTAAGATTTTCGGGGTGGCGCGGAGAATGTCAAAGTTTTCGTTAATAATTAATATCCCGTCAGAAAGCGAATTAATTACAGATTCCAGAAGCTTATTCTGGCGCATCAGTTCTGCTTGATATTCAATAATCATTTTTTCACGATCATTAAGAGTCTCGACCATTCTGTTAATACTGTCTGTTACGTTTTGATATGTCGGGTGTTCGATTTTTTCGATTTTTGTCGACAGGTTTCCGTAACGGATTGAATCTACGGTTGTTGTGACTTTGCCGAGGTAGTCGTTAATCTTTGACCAGCGTTTATTCGTCTTTCTTGTTATGAAAAACAGGCAGATGAATACAATGATAACGCATATATTAATTACATAAAAATATGAAAACATTTATTACTTTTTTACTCTCACTACTTAAAAAGTTTTACAAATTATGATATAATTATAACAAATAGCAGCGGGTTTGTTAATAGGTTAGGAATTAAATTATAAAAATGACAGAGATTAAACTGCCAAATTCAATAAAGATGGTTATTACAGATTTTGATGGTGTAGTAACCGATAATTGTGTTTACGTTAATGAAGACTTTACAATGAGCCGTAAGCTTAATTTTAAAGATGTTATGGGGTTTTCTATTCTGAAGAAAAACGGATTTGAAATTGCAATTATTTCAGGTGAGAAAAATTCTGCAATTGAAATTATGGCAAGAAAATTTAATATAACAGAGATTCATCAAAATATAAGAATTAAAATTGATGTTTTGAAATCTATTGTTGAGCGCTATGGTTTATCTGATGAAGAATTTGTTTATATCGGAGATGATATAAATGATTTGGATTGTTTGAAGTTTGCAAAATATAAAGTTACTGTTCCGCATGCGCCTGAAAAGGTTAAGGCAGTAGAAGGAATACAAATAACAAAAAATGTTGCCGGAAATGGTGCATTTAGAGAGGTGGCAGATTGTCTGGCTGGATAAAAAATGTTGTTGATAAAATAAAAGATTTAAGCGTATCTGTTGATTCTTATAAAAAGGATTCAATAATTCAATCGCTTCCTGTTATTGCTATTGTTAACAAGGCGAAAAAACTAATTGATAAAAAAATGTATGATGAAGCCGAAAAGTTTTTAAAACAAGGGCTAGATATTGCGGATGATGCACTTTTGTATAAGTATTTAGGCAGAATTTATGAATCGCAGCTAAAATTCCGAGAAGCTGTCGAGTATTATGATTGTTCCGCAAAAATAAATCCGCAGGATAAAGAAATTTGGCTTCGTCTTGGTATGAGCCAGCTTAATAATAAAATGATTGAGGAAGCTATTATTTCGTTTGAAAAAGCGAATAAAATTACTCCGCTTAATACCGATGTTCAAACAGGTTGGGGTATGGCTTTGATGAAACAGAAAAAATATGCTTTAGCAAGAGATAAATTTTTAAATGCTACTAAAATCAGTAAGTATAATTATACAGCAATTTTGTTATCAGCAATTATGGAAATTCGACTTTGCGACTATGAATCTGCAGAGATGAAATTGAAGTTTTTGGCAAAGGTTGCGCCAAATGAGAGCAGTACTTATGAGTATGCGAATTTAAAACTTCTTAAATCGGATTACCGTGCAGCAGAAAAGTATGCAAAAAAATCTTTAGAGATTAATTCTCAAATGCTTCCTTCATATTTTGTTCTGGGAGAAGTTTATTCAATCCAAAAAAATCTTGAGATGACAGAGAAAATATTTTCTAAAGCCTTAGAAAATGATTTGGATAATGAAGTTCTTCATTTTGAATGGGGAAAAGCTTATGTAAGATTTTTTGATTATCAAAAAGCCAAAGAACATTTTTTGATTTCACTTGAAAAATGTCCTGAGTGTCTTGATGCAAAAATCGGTCTTGCTCTTGTAAATGCTTATGAAAGAGATTTTTCTTTACTTGCCGAATTGAAAGAGAAAAATGGTGAAAATGTTTATATACAAGAATCAATCGGGCTTGAACGTTTCGCTGTAGACAAGTTTGAAGATGCTGTAGAAAGTTTTAAAAAAGCTTTAAGAACTGATAAAAAACAAACTTATAACTATTTGAACCTTGCAAGGGTTTATCAAAAATTAGAGAATAAAGACAAAACAAGAGAATATTTTGAAAAATTCATTCGAGAAAATTCTGAATATTTTGAAGGGTTTTTAGAGTATGCAAAGTGGCTGATTGAAATTGATGATATTGCCGATGCTCAAAGAAAACTAAGAAAAGCAGATAAATTGATTTGTAACAATGTTGAAGTTTTAAATTTATTATTTTATACTTCATACAGGCTTGTCAAGGATAACATTTGTGAATATAATATAAAGGAAGCAATTTTGATTGCAGATAAAGTGAAGTCTTTCGGAGATTTTGAATACGAACCCCAAAGAACCGAGCTTGTAAGTTTATTAACAGATATACAGGGAAGAAACTAAATTGAAAAAGGTAATAGTACAAAAGTTTGGCGGAACATCGGTTGCAGATACCGATAAAATAAAAAATGTGGCTCAAACCGTAATAAGAGAAAAAAACAACGGTAATGATGTTGTAGTAGTAGTTTCAGCTATGGGGCATACTACCGATCATCTTGTTAAAATGGCACGTGATTTAAACCCTAATCCTTCAGCACGTGAAATGGATATGCTTTTATCAACAGGTGAATGTGTATCTATTGCGCTTTTGACAATGGCAATTCAGGCTCAAGGGTATAATGCTGTTAGTTTTAATGCTATGCAAATTGGTATTTTAACAGAAAATGTCCACTCAAAGGCTAGAATTGTTGATATTAAAACCGATAAATTAAAAAAGAATTTAGATGCAGGTAATATTATTGTTGTTGCCGGATTCCAAGGCGTAACAGAAGATGGTGAAATTACAACTTTAGGTCGCGGCGGTTCTGATACTTCAGCTGTTGCATTAGCTGCTGCATTAAATGCTGAAAGATGTGATATTTATACTGATGTTGAAGGTGTTTATACCACAGATCCTAGAGTTGTACCAAATGCTTCAAGGCTTGATATCATTTCGTATGAAGAAATGCTTGAATTGGCTCACGCCGGTGCTAATGTACTTCATCCGAGAAGTGTGGAAACTGCAAAGCAATATGCTGTTCCGTTAAGGGTTCGTAGCAGCTTTAAATTAGATAATATGGGAACTTTAATAGTAGGAGTTGAAAAAATGGAAATAAATAAACCAGTAGCCGGAGTTGCGGCTGACGAGTCACAAGTAAGAATCGTTGTGTGTGATGTGCCGGATACACCGGGGGAAGCTGCTACACTATTTGGATGTCTTGCTGATGAAAATATATCTGTAGATATGATTATTCAGTCTTATGCAAGAAAAGCTTCTCAAACAAATGATATTGCTTTTACTATTAATAAAGAAGATTTAGCTAAAACAATTGAAGTTTTAGATGAAGTAAAAACCAAACTTGGCGCAGCTGATGTAAAAATTGATGATAATATTGCAAAAGTTTCAATTATTGGAGCAGGTATGATAGATAGACCGGGTATTGCTTCTACTATGTTTAAAACATTAGCGCAGTCTGGAATTAATATCAGAATGATTTCTACATCTGAAATTAAAATCAGTTGTTTAATCAATAAAGAAGATGCACAAAAAGCAGTTAAAGCTCTACATGAAGTGTTTAAACTCGGCTGTGATGAAATCGCTGATGTAAAAGGTACTTTACCTGATGTTTAATATGATATAAAATAAACCTTTTTTAAAGAACAGAATTGTAAAGTTCTGTTCTTTTTAGTAGCAAATATTTTTATTTTTATATTATTATAGATTTGTAATTGGGGTTTTGTGCATCATGGTAAATTTAATTTCTGACATTGTAGTTAATAGTAACAGAGGAAATAGTAGTTTTGTCACTTTAATGCTTGATAGGCCGCAGAAATCTCAGGCTTCAAATACTGTTGACAAAAATAATAGTAGGAAAAAATATGTTTTACCTGCCGGACTTTTAAGTGCCGGTGGAATATTGTTGTATTTTGGACTCAGAAATCCTAGCAAAAATAAGTTGTTTAATAATCATATAAAAAATCAAATATTTGGTATGGAAAAGAAAGTTTATGAGTTTACTGCGTTTGTAAGAAATTCGATTGAAGATATTGCACAGGAAAGTTCAGTATATATTCGAAAATATAAAGCATCTCACCATATAAATCCTGTTGAATATTCAAGTCAATTAAAGGTATTTCGTCGTCCCGAAAAAATTGCGGAAGCTCAAGATTTATCATTTGAAGCAATTGAAAGCCGAACTAACTTTGGCATGGATGATATAAGAAAGTTTTCATCTATGTATACAGGTATTAAAAATATTGCTGAAGAAAAAGTTATAAATAAGAAAAAAATTGTAAAATCGGCAATGGATGGAAGTGTTCAAATTTCATTACCTAAAACGAAAAAGTATACTGATATGATTGAGCAAGGTGAGAATAATCTTATTACAATGAAAAATACATTATCTTCTCAAATTGACGAGATTCAAAAAACTCGTTTTGAATCTGCTGTCAGGTATCATCATGGTCAAATGGCGCAGGCAATTACAGAATCACGTAGGTTACAATATCTCGCAAAAGAAAATATAATTAATTCTTCATACTATCAGGTTAAAAAGATTCTTAGTTTGCCGGAAGATTTTGGACCGTCTTATGCAAAAATTCCTCAGGTATCAGATTTTGATGATAAATTAACTACTATGGAATTGAAACCGATTACTGTTCCACCAAGATTGAAAGAAATTTATGATGATAAATTTTTTAAAATTGCATTGGAAATGGATTTAACAGATTTATCTGAAAAAGATGTCAAAGAAATTTTTTATAATACTTCTCCAGATGATAACCTGAGAGATTTAAGTTACTTAATTGACAGATTACGTTTGCGCCAGGCTATACTAAAAGCAAAAAATAATGATAAGAAATCAGTTTATGATGTTATTATTCCAAAATTAGAATATTTATCAGCAAGATTAAATGAATTTGGTAAACGCGAATTACTTGTAAAATGTAGCGCAAATTTTGATTCTATGAATACTTTTACTCGTAGAGAAGCTCTTAGTCAAATATTTGACACCGCCTCAAGATTAGGCTATGCAAGTATTACTGATATGGATTCATCTCTGATAAAAGAAAGTCCGAATTATCGTATTTTAAATCTTAGAAATTACATGAAAATTTTTAGAGATAATCCTGACATATATTTCTTTTAATTAAAACATGTTAAAAGATTTAAAGCTGCTCCTTTTTAAAAAGTTATTATGAACATGTTCATGATAAAATTTTATTACAATTATCTAGAGAGATATTTTACTAAAAGGAGAAAAAGAATTATGACAGAAAAACGAGTATGGCTTTTCAAAGAAGGTGATGCATCAATGCGTAATCTTCTTGGCGGTAAAGGTGCAAACTTGGCAGAAATGACAAACTTAGGTTTGCCGGTTCCTCCGGGTTTAACTATTACCACTGAAACTTGTATGGCTTATATTAATAACGGCAATAAAATGCCTGAAGGTTTAATGGATGAAGTTAAAGTTGCATTAAAAGAAGTTGAAGCTCAAAAAGGACAAAAATTCGGCGATGCTGAAAATCCTTTATTAGTATCAGTTAGATCTGGTGCAAGAGTTTCAATGCCTGGTATGATGGAAACAATCCTTAACCTTGGTTTGAACGACCAAACAGTAGAAGCTATGATTAAATTAACTAACAATCCTAGATTCTGCTACGATTCATACAGAAGATTCTTAACAATGTTTGGTTCTGTAGCTTGGGAAATGGACAGACAAAAATATTTCGAATCTGAATTAGAAAAAGTTAAAGAACGTGAAGGCGTTAAACAAGATACAGAAATTTCAGCAGAAGGTTTGAAATCTCTTATTCCTGTTTACAAAAATATTATTAAAGAAGTTACAGGTAAAGAATTCCCTCAAGATCCGTATGTACAACTTCAAGAAGCAATTGAAGCAGTATTCAGATCTTGGAATATCCCTCGTGCAATTGCTTATAGAAACATGAACAAAATTGATCATAATTTCGGTACAGCAGTTAACGTTCAATCAATGGTATTCGGTAACATGGGCGATGATTGTGCTACAGGTGTTTCATTCACACGTAACCCAGCTACAGGCGAAAATAAATTCTATGGTGAATACTTAACAAACGCACAAGGTGAAGACGTTGTTGCAGGTATTAGAACTCCAAAACCTATTGCAGAATTAGAAACTGAAATGCCTGAATTATATAAACAATATGTTGATATCGCTAAAAAACTTGAACTTGGTTATAAAGATGTTCAAGATATGGAATTTACAATTGAAAAAGGTAAATTATATATTCTACAAACACGTAACGGTAAAAGAACTGCAGCTGCAGCTGTAAAAATTGCTGTTGATATGTGCGAAGAAGGTATTATTACTAAAGAAAGAGCAATTCAATTGGTTGACCCTTATTCAGTAAACCAAATTCTTCTTCCTTGTTTTGATTCAAAAGCAATGGACGAAGCTCATAAAATTGCTCAAGGTGTAAACGCATCTCCAGGTGCTGCTGTTGGTAAAATTGTATTTGATACAGAAGAAGCTGCAAAACGCGGCGAAGCCGGTGAAAAAGTTATCTTAGTTCGTGTTGAAACATGTCCTGATGATATTCACGGTATGGCTGTTTCTCAAGGTGTACTTACACTAAGAGGCGGAGCTACATCTCACGCAGCAGTTGTTGCTAAAGGTATGGGTAAACCTTGTGTTTCAGGTTGTGAAGACATGAAAATCGACCTTGCAAATGAAACTTTAACAGGTTTTGACGGTAAAGTTTACCACAAAGATGATATCATCTCTCTTGACGGCGGCAAAGGTATCGTTATGGAAGGTGCTGTTAAACTTGTAGAAGCAAGAATTGACGAAAATTGGAATAAATTCTTCTCTTGGGTTGACGAAATCAAACAATTAAAAGTTGAAGCAAACGCTGATACTCCTAAAGATATCGAAAATGCATTGAAATTTGGTGCTGAAGGTGTTGGTCTTTGTAGAACTGAACACATGTTCATGGATCCAGACAGACTTCCTTGGGTACAAAAAATGATTATTGCAGGTACTCCTGAAGCTCGTAGAGAAGCTTTAGATAAACTTCTTCCTATGCAATATTCAGATTTCTATGCAATGTTCAAAGCTATTGGTGAAAAACCGATGACAGTTAGACTTTTAGATCCTCCTCTTCACGAGTTCCTTCCTTCAAAAGAAGACTTAATCGCAGAAGTTGCTACACTAAAAGCTTTAAATAAAGATGCTAAAGAAAAAGAAGAACTTCTTCACGTTGTAGAAGGACTTTCAGAATCTAACCCTATGATGGGTCTTCGCGGATGCCGTCTTGGTTTAACTTACCCTGAAATTAACGAAATGCAAGTAAGAGCAATCTTTGAAGCTGCATGTGACGTTAAAAAAGAAGGTATTGATGTTAAACCTTGGGTAATGATTCCTCTTATCGGCCACGTTAACGAACTTAAAGTAGCTAAAGAAATTTTAGAAAAAGTTGCTGAACTTGTTATGGCAGAAAAAGGTATCAAGGTAGAATACAAATTCGGTACAATGATTGAAATTCCTCGTGCAGCACTTACAGCTGATGAAGTTGCTGAATACGCAGAATTCTTCTCATTCGGTACAAATGACTTAACTCAAATGACATTCGGTTACTCACGTGACGATGCCGAAGGTAAGTTCTTGAACAGATACGTTGAACAAAAAATCTTACCTTCTAACCCGTTTGAAACACTTGATACAAAAGGTGTTGGTAAATTGGTTGAAATGTCAATGAAATTAGGTAAAGCTGTAAATCCATCACTTGTTGGCGGAGTTTGCGGTGAACACGGCGGTGACCCTGATTCAGTTAAATTCTGTCATAGAATTGGATTGAACTACACTTCTTGTTCTCCATTCAGAATCCCTCAAGCAAAACTTGCAGCTGCTCAAGCAGTTGTAGAAGGTAAATAGTTTACCAATAAAATTTAAATATGGCGCGAACCAGATGGTTCGCGCCATATTTTTTATATAAGATTTTTATTTAGTTTTCCAGGGGTAATCCGATGCCATTTCCCAACCATCGTTCATAATAAGTGCAGCACACCAATAACCTGTTCCGTTTTGTTTACAAGCGTTGTAACTGGAACCTTTTGGACCGACTTTATTTCTTGAATATGTACCAAAAAGCCAATTGGCAGGAGTGCCTGCATCTCCTAAGGGTCTAAGCCCGTATTTAGATGAAAAGAAAAATAGGAATGTATCTTTTCCTATGGTGTTAGGTTTTGCTAAACCATTTACGTCAATTCCAACCCATATACCATTTTCATTAACCTGGTTCATATTCATAGAAACCATTGAACCGTCAAGTAATGTAAAATGAGCAGTTGTTCTACTTGAAGCGTTATAAGTTGTTCCGGTGTAATTTGAACCGTTAAGATTTTTTCTTGGAGCTTTATCCCATAATTCTTGAGAAGTATATTTATCTAAATATTTTATATAGTTTGCCAAATATGTTTTAAAGAATTCATCACCATTCAATTTTGTATCCCAAGATTCAACTTCACCGTTTTCATCTTCAGAAAGCCTTATTGATTGTTGAACTATACTATATGCGCGTTTTAGTCTTGTGACTGTTTGTTTCTTCTGGTAAGCTGTCATAAGTATTGGAATTGTCATAGCTGCAACAACACCGATTATGCCAAGGGTGATTAGAACTTCAGCTAATGTAAAGCCTGTTTTTTTCATATTTCTTCTCCTTCTTCAAATATAATTTATTATATCGCATGACGGTATATTAATCAATATTAATACAATTAATGTACTAAAGAACGGTATTTATATTTATCTTAATCTTAACTAGAATCAATATATGGATATTGAAGAATTTAGAAAGTGTTTTGGGGAGAATCTTAAAAATCTTAGGAAAAACAAAGGTCTGACTCAGAGTGAGTTAGCAGAATCTATAGGATTGGAAACTCATAATTTGAATCGTATTGAAAACGGTAAAAGTTTTCCACAGGTAAAAACATTGATTAATATAATTAATTATTTTAATATTTTACCTTATGAGCTGTTTACAAATAAAAATGATAAAATTGCATCTATAGTTGGTGTCCTAAATAAAAATCCTGAAAAACTTGATGATTTTTCAAAAATTTTAAATGCTTTAACGTCAAAAAATGAATAAGTAGCAAAAAATTATTTTTTATGGGGTTAATACATATATGAAAGTTTCACCAATAGGAAATGTGCCGCAAAATTCGAATATTGTAAGAACAAATAGAATTCCATTTAGCGAGAATACTGTTCCTGCAGATGATGTTCGCAATAATTTTACTTTTGAAAAATCAACAGAGGGTTTATTGGCAAAACATACTATAAAGGGTTCATTTATTGCGAAGGGAAAGAGTTACGGTCAAGAGTATAATTTAAATATTGATAGAAAATCTGATTTAACAACTGTAACGGGAAAAATTGGAACAAAAGGTGTGGAAATTAAATCAGAACGTAAGGGAAGTTTTTGGAAAGGTTATTATTTTCAAATAGACGGTTATGTTGGAAATAAGAAGGTTTCAATCATTGAGAAACCTTTGTTTTTATTCAATGTAAAAAAGATTTATGGTAAATTTGGTAATGAAGATATAAGCTTAACTCATCAGCATTTCAGACATAATGATATGATTACGGGACCTGGTGTTAATATGCAATTAATGTTTTATACCGAAGGAAATAGGCAGCCAAAATATGTAGGGAAATACGAGTTATCACCGGAATTTTTACCAATATTAGCCGGTTTAACCAGATTTTTATAAATTTTTTTCAAAAAAACTTAAAAAAGGGGTTTACAAAAAAAAATCAGCATGTAGAATTATAAATGTAGCCGAGGAATAAATAACATTTATTCTTGGTGACCCAAATGGGGGTTTAGCTCAGCTGGTAGAGCACCTGCTTTGCACGCAGGGGGTCAGGAGTTCGAATCTCCTAACCTCCAATTTAAAAGACTTATCCGAACACCATCGGATGAGTCTTTTAATTTATTCAATGGAATATCTATAATCTCGTTATTATTGTAATTAGACATTTAAAATTAAAATGTCTGACACATAAAATGATAAATTTTAAATTTGAACGATTTTAAGGGAAGAATTTATAAAACTAAATGTCCGACATTTTAAAAATTTGACATAAATTTATCAAATTATTTGTCCGACAAATAGTTTTATAAATTTTTATAAATAAACCTTAAATAGAATTTAAAGATGCTCTAATTTTTATTCTTTAATGCGATTTAACAGTAGGTTTCAGAAAAAGTAACAGATGTGTCCAGAAATTTTAAATATTTTTTATTAATTAGCAGATTAATTATTATGCTTTTTTATACAAATATTTTTGGAAATTACAAAATGTTGCACGAATATCATTAATATTGCCTAATTCTTGAATAGCATTGGCAGGCGAACCATATTTAAGATTAATCAAATCTCCAATTCTTTCATTATCAAGCTCAGTTACACCATTTTGAATATATTGTTTTAGCACAAACTCAATAAATGCGTGTTGTCTTGACTGAATATTGTTGAAGATTGCAACTTTATGATTATCAACTCTTTCTTGACGAGTTTGCAAATTCTCTGAATAAGCAATAAATGTAAGCACATCAAAAATATCACTATCAGGAGCATTAATTACATCTTTAATTTTGTTAAAGTTTTCTATGCTATATCCTGCGTTTTTAAGTTTTTGTAATAATGTCTTACGAGTTTCTGGATTAGACCAAATCTCTCTCAGTTCTTCTTCTGAACTAAAGAAGTTTGGCAAAGAATTAAATAGTTTTTCAATAAAAGTTTTTGCACTAATTGGTTTTCCACTAGCATCCCAAAACAAAGTTTTGTTAGAAACAATTTCAACTTCTCTGCCTTTGCCTAAAACTATTTTTGTAATTGGTTTTCTTTCTGTTTCATCAACTTCTTGATTTTCTGTATCGTTGAAATCATTAGAGTTGTCATTGTTATTCTCATTGTTGTTAGAATCTGTATTTCTTTTTTTACCCTCTTTTGGTGGCTCTGGCTCACCATCCCATTCTGGGTCTTTAAATCTATCACTAGCTTTTACAAAATCATAAATTGTAAAATAACCTTTTCCATCGCATAATCTTGTTCCACGACCTATAATTTGTTTAAATTCAACCATTGAATTAACAGGTCGCATAAGTACAATATTTCTAATCTGTATTGCATCAACACCGGTTGAAAGCTTTTGTGAAGTAGTTAAAATTGTTGGAATAGTTTTGTCATTGTCTTGAAATTTTCTTAAAAATTCTTCGCCAGTTTCTCCGTCATCAGCAGTAACTCTTACACAGTAATCAGTATTTGTTGTAACTGTTTTTTCTTGGTTAATTAAATCTCTTACGAGTGCTGCATGAGATTGAGTTGCACAGAATACCAAAGTTTTTTCATTTTGGTTTATTTCAGACATAAATGTCTTAACTCTAGAACGTTCTCGTTCTTCGATTTGAATTTTTCTATTGAAATCATATTCTGTATAAGTTTTTTCTTTATCAATTTCGCCCTCAATGTCATCATCTGGGTTGTATTCATAGCTTCCCATATTGTCGTCAATCTCTCTTACTCTAAATGGAGTTAAGAAACCATCATTGATGGCATCTTTTAAGGAATATTGATAAACAGGCTCGCCAAAATATTTATAAGTATCTGCGTTTACTTTTCTTTTAGGTGTTGCAGTTAGACCTAGCTGAACAGCAGAATCAAAATAATTTAGTATATCTCGCCATTGGCTTTCATCATTAGCACCACCTCTGTGACACTCGTCAATAATAATGAAATCAAAAAAATCTCTCTCATATTGTCCAAAATATGGCTCTTTACCTGCCATAAATGTTTGAAATATTGTAAAGAAAATGTGTTGAGCAGTTGGAACTTTGCCGTCTTTTTTAATTTCATTTGGTTTAATTCTACATAATGAATCTTGATTAAAAGCACCGAATGAGTTAAAAGCTTGATTTGCTAGTATGTTTCTATCAGCTAAAAATAAAATTCTTGGAGTTCTTTCGCCTATTTTATCTTTATTCCATTTAGCATTAAATAACTTCCATACAATTTGAAACGCTATACAAGTTTTACCAGTTCCAGTTGCTAATGTTAAAAGGATTCTTTTTTGACCTTGTGCCATAGCTTTTATAACTGAATTTATGGCATTTGTTTGATAATATCTTGGCTCAAATCGACCACCAGTTTCGTAAGGAATTGATGATAATAAATCCCACAACTCTGATTTTTCTGTATAAGTCATATTCCATAATTCATCAGGAGTTGGGAAGCAAGAAACAAGTTTTTCTTCGCCTGTTTCCATGTCAATTTGATAAATATTATGACCATTTGTGGAGTAAGTAAATCTAACTTTTAAAAGTTCTGCATACTGTTTAGCTTGTGCAGCACCCTCTGAATGGCTTAATGATGATTTTTTAGCTTCAATGATACCTATAATTACATTTTTATAGATTAAAACATAATCAGCAGAAAGTTTTTGACCTCTATTTTTTGAATCAATAATTCTACCAATAGAAATTGGATATTCTCTTGCAACACGAATTTTATCCGAACGTACCCAACCAGATTCTACTAATTTTGGGTCAATTAGTTCTGCTCTTGTATCAGCTTCCGAGTTTCTAAAATCCATGTTAGTCATAGAATCATTATACCTTATTTTTTAAATTTTTATTTAAATCTTTTATATCATCTCTAAAACTTAGATAATTATTAAACATAAAACACATTAACAATAAATCATAAGTTTTATCGTACCATTGTTCTAATTCTTCATTAGACATATTTTTGACAATATCTTTTGCATTTTTGCCAATTACATTATTATGTCTAATATCTAAATTATTAAGCAAACTTCCTACTTTATCTTCAATCTCGCTAAAATTATTAGCTTTTAATGTAGGTCTTATTGCTTCAAACTTGTTTGCAAGACTATTTAAAATTTCACATTTTCTATCTATGTCTCCAGATAAGCCATGTCTCCTGTATTCTAGAGTTTTATATGAAATATCTGGATATAACTCAGCAATAGCTGATACTACGGAGTCTTTTTTATATATAACAAAATAACCATCTATTTCTTTTAATTCATAATTCAAACGTTCCAAAATAATTTGAATGTTCTTAATTATTTTGTTAGCATAATTGCTATCAATCAAAGTGAAATTGTAGCGGGTATAATTACGAAGGAAATAAGCTAATATATTATATATCCATTCAAAATAATCTAACATGGTATCCACATTATTATTTTTAATGTCTTTATCAGAAATTCCTAAAGAAATTCGCATATCTTCTAGACTAATAAAAGTTTCAGAATAAGGATACTCTGAAAACATAACAGCATCAAAAATATTACTAATAGTAGTGTATTTCGGATATAACCCCATATAATCAGTATTGCTGTGGTATTCGATTATCTGGGTACCTGTAAATATACTATCAATCCTTTTCATTTCTTGGGCACAATTTATTTCTATACTTTTAGCTTTATCTCTTAAATTTTGTCTCATCTATAATTCTCCATTGAAGGCTTTTTGTAGAATTGATTGCTTTAATTCATCAAGGTCTTTGATTTTTTGTTCGTAAATTTGTTCAAGTTTTTTTGTTTGTTCTTGCAGTTCATCAAGTTGTTGAACGATTTTTTGTTGTTCAGGCACACTCGAAATAGGTAATTTTATCGTTGCTAATCTTGTCAGTGCCAATTTGGGAACAGCAGTTATTTTTGTGTTTCCAAACGATTGCTCATTGAAAGATTTAGTTTTGGTAAAATAATATACATATTTATTGCAAACATCATTATTAAAAATAAGTTTGCAAGCGTTCTCTGTAAGATTTGCACCGTCTAACTCTTTTGGTATTATCCCACTTTTTCCAATTGTTCCAACAATTGTTATATACAAATCTTTTGATGTAATCGTGTAATTTTTAATTTGTTCATAAATATTATCCGAAATATAGTGCAAATCATCTGTATTAATAGTTCCATCTATTGTAAAATCTGTAACCCTTAAATATGGATGCAAAGTTATTTCTTTGGTTAATTTTTGTCCTTTAGGAAGTCTTTTACCACCTTTTATAACGGCAATATCAGATAAAGTTTTAACAGGATATGACTTGGCTAATTTTGTAAAATTATCTTCTATGCAATTTTCAAACAATTCTTTTGCATTATTGAGGTTTTGAAGTGCGTTTTGTTTAGCTTTTTCAATATTTTCAAAAGCCTCATCCAATATCTTAACAATCTGCTGCTGTTCATTAATATTTGGTATTGGTACATAAATATTTTTATAATCGTCAAATAATAGATTTCTTATACCTGTAGAATTTTTTTGCATTTTAGTGGTCATACCTGACAAATAGCAATGACATAAATATAAATACAAAAATCTAAAATCTAAAATATCTTTATTTTTTATTCTTATTGAGGATGTAAAGTTACTAAAAGAATAACCTTTTTCATGCTTATCAAATATAACAACTCTTCCTACGGGTTGGTTTGGTCCACCTCCAGATTTTTCTAATATTAAATCCCCATATTCTAATTCTCTTGTCTGAAATTGTCTTTCTTCCACATTAATTTTTACAACATTGTCATAATTTAACTTAAAATCTTTTGTAAAATTCGCATTTCTTATAACATTACATTCAATAAATGGTTCTTTTTTTCCAGTCCACAAACCATTATGAAAATCACAAATATCTTTTAATTGTTTTTCTTCCCATTTTTCAAGAGTATTATTTGGCATTAAAAATTTACCTCTTTTAAATTTTCAATCCAAGCTTTCATTACAATAGCTTGATTATCAATATTACGTTTAGCTATCTCTAATGGATTGTGCATTTTGGCTATTTCTGAGCCTCTATCAACAATTGCTTTAGCCAAGTCTTTGCGTTCTCTATCAGTTAAATATTGTCCAGAAACTAATTTGCCAAACTTTTCAGCAATTTCTTTATCGCTCATTAAAATATTTAAAATTTCTTTATCGTCACTTTGCATTTTCTTTTACTTTTTCCTTTTTAGAACAAAACATTTCTTTGCCTATTTCTATAAATAACTTTAACATATATAGTACGGCTTCAATTTTGAAAAAGAATTGACGAATATGTTTTTTATAAACTTTTTGAATAAATACAGGTATAAAGAAGCTCGTTATTCTTTTTATTAAACCTCCTATTAGACCATATACTGTAATGATGTTCGTCGCAGGATTTTCTTCAAAAATACTTTTTGCTTGAAATAAACTGGCTAACAAATCTGTTATATAGTGAAACGAATTTTTTAAATAAAAGAAATTTAATTCAAATTTATCATGTTCAATAAACCATTTTTTTGCTTTTGTATAAGAATCTTTAATAAATTGGATATCAATTTTGTTGACATATTTTTCATATTTGGCAACTCTAGGTTCATATGAAATAAATAAATCTATTATTTTGCTTATTTTATTTGTTTCCTTCGATTCAATAATTGCGTTGAAATCTTTTTCAAAATCTTCGGCTAGAGATATAAAATTTTTCTCTAATTTGTCCATAAATTCACAATACATCTTAAAGTGAACTAACTTGTATTGTTGATATGCAATATATGCCATTATAATAGTAACAACAAAAGGAAAAATAGCCCAAATTAATTTTATCAATGGGTCATATTCTTTTATTAAATTGTTTATAGAGCATAACATCTACACAAACTCCTTTGCTCGACCACTATAAGTTGTTCTTATATAATCAGGATTATATGGATACTCATCAGTATTAACCATATATTTTTCATATTTGTTGTTTTTACAAAATTCGTTAAATTTATTTATTATCCAATATTTTTTGAACGGTGCTTTAATATCTGTTGTTTTTTCTTCAAGTTTTTCTTGAAGAGAATTTTGTAAAATATTTAAACCTTCTTTATCTTCTCCATTTGTTAAATCAAAGTACTTCTGAAACGAATCTAAATAACAAATACCGTCAAAATCTTTTTTTAAGTATTCTCTAATCATGTTGTTTTGAATAAACTCGTTTACACAATTATTATCAATTACAATTCTTGGGAAAATTGAAATATCACTCTCTATTTTGTATGCTATTGACAATGCTTTTCCATATATGAAATTTTGGTTTAAAAATAGATTTTCAACAGTGATTCCACCTCTAGTCAAAAAAGAATATTTTAATCCAAGCATTTGGAAATATGCAACTGTATTAATTAAAAGGTCTTGTTTTATTTCTTCTCTAAACGTATAAGGATATTCTTTTTTTATTGCAATTACAATATTATCAGAAAATATTTTAATTTCTGGTTTAATAAAGAATTTATCACTCTTGACTCTTTCTAGTCCCTCGATAACATCGTTGTATAGGCAATTAATTTTTTCTAAATATTCCTCGCTTTTATCTGAATTAATAGCCTCTTTAATTCCAAGAATATCAATATATGCTAAATAATATGGATGTAATTTAGGCTTTTCATTATTATTCATCTACACCAACTCCATAATTTTAGCCAAAATCTTTGAAGATTCTTCGTCTAATTCTTGCATTTCTTTTAGGATTTCTTTTGGCTCACGATAAACAACTTCATCATTTTTATTCGGATTTTTTACAGATAAATCTACTGTTTCACTATCAACATCTGCTAAATCTACCACCCAAGAGTTATCAGAGTTTTTAAATCCGTTAAGCTGATCTAAAAAGTCAGCCAAATCATTTTCATTTAATGGGTTTGTTTTACCCAAATTTCTATCAAGATTTAATTGATAATACCAAATCTTTTTAGTCGTCTCACCTTTTTTAAAGAATAATACAACCGTTTTTACTCCTACTGTAAATACCTTTGCAGGTAAATCAAGTACGGCATACAAGTTACAAGACTCAAGCAATTCTTTTCTAACTTCTTTTGCATCACCATTTGACAAGAATGTGTTTTTAATAACAATCCCTGCCATTCCGCCAGCTTTTAAGCTTTTAATAAAATGTTGTAAGAATAGATAAGCTGTTTCACTAGAACGAATTGGAAAGTTTTGTTCAACTGATGCAATATCTTCACTTGCCCCAAAAGGTGGGTTTGCTAGAATTACATCATATTTATCTTTTTCTTGAATTTGCATTATGTTTTCTGAAAGAGTATTTGTGTGAATAATATTCGGTGCTTCAATACCATGCAAAATCATATTCATTGTTCCGATGATATATGGGATTGGCTTTGCTTCTTTACCGAACAAAGTTTTTTCTTGCAAAGTTTTCATATCATCAACAGACAATTCTTTCGAGTTCTTTAAATAATCAAACGCTTCAACCAAGAACCCTGCCGAACCCAATGCACCATCATAAATCCTGTTTCCGATTACGGGTTTGATTGCTTTGATTATAGTTCTAATTAATGGACGAGGAGTGTAATATTCTCCACCATTACGACCAGAATTACCCATGTTTTGAATTTTATCTTCGTACAAGCAAGATAGCTCATGTTTTTCTTCGCTTGTTTGAAAACGCATTGTTTGAATAATATCAATTACTTGTCTTAAAATATAACCGCTTTGGAACTTGTTTGTAATTTCGTTGAAAATTTCGCCAATTTTATATTCAAGAGTATTTGCACTTTCTGCTCTTTGTTTAAAGCTTTTCAAGTAAGGAAATAATTCATTTCTAACAAAATCATTAAGATCATCACCTGTTTTAGCTTTGTCAAAATCAAGAGTTTTGTCAGCTTTTTGTGGATATGCCCAAGAACTCCAAGTGAATTTCTTATCTAAAATCGAAGTATAGACTTTCCCATTAAGTTCAGCCTCTAAAGATTTATTGATTTCTAAATCTTCAAGATACTTTAAAAACAATAACCAAGAGGTTTGTTCTACATAATCAATCTCTGTTGAAAGCCCTTTGTCTTTCCTTAACAAATTATCAATATTTTTAAAACTTTGCTCAAACCCCCTACACTCCCGATACTATCTTTTCTTTTGTTATATATTACCACAAAATAGGTATTTCATGTGTTTTGTAAATATATTTGTTTTATGATAAATGTTTAATTGCTATATTGAAAAGAAATTAATCACAAGATACCCAAATCTAATTTAAAACTCGTTTAATTTTATTTAATTTTAACGTTTGGAGTGAGTTAGGTATAAAACCTTGTGATAAATTTAAACAAGTCTTAAAACGCCATTTAAGTATGTATGAATTTTGTGTGTTGTTTTGATACAAAATCAGTTTTCTAAGTTCCAATTTTTTATTTCTTGAGTAATTAATGTCATTGCTTGAAAGGAGCATTATATGACAGAAAAAGATTATCTATTATACGGAACAAAGGTTTTAAATTTAAAAACACAAGAAATCGGATTGTTGATTTGCATTTGGGAAAACAAGTTCGCTGACAAAACTGTAGATTATGCAACTTGCGTTGATAAACTTGGGAGAAGATACAGTATTGAATTAGATAATATCGAGGTGTTAGATGATTATCAAAAATAAGTTAACCGGAGAAACATTGGAACTTCCGTATTCTGACTTCAGAAAAAAGTTTGCAAAAGAAATTCAGGACGCGTTTGAAAGTTATCGCAAAACACAACTGAATAAATATTCTTGGAACTTCAAAGATGATAACTCTTTGGAGTTTAATTTTTATTTTGAACTCCATTGGAACTTTAATCACTTTGGAAATTCTAATTGGTATATAGAAATTTTATAATTGTAATTTGCTCTTTAATTCTGCTTTTATTTTACTTTTTCTATTGTTATAAAATGATATAAAATCTTTAAATTCTAAAGATACATCTTGGTCAATATAATTTTTTTCTTTAAATAAAGCAATATCCTTATTCTCAGTTTTTAGCCAATCTAACAAATTGGATTTATTCTTTGATTCATTTTCCGAACCTTCTAATATCTGTAAATTCGGAAGAGTATCTTTTATACTGCGCCATAAATCAATGTCTGTATTTGATAGGTTCATTTGTTTTAAATGATTTTCTTTGAATCCGGCATCCGGATGCATGTGGTCTTGATGAAAAGATATTTGATGATAGTTGTAATTTGGATATAGCAATGTTAGTAACATTAAAGTATATCCACCTTTTTTCTCATTTAACATGGATTCAAAATCTTCATCAGAAAGTTTAAAACTTTCTGCATTGGTAGCTTTTTCCATTAAATACGTAAATGAGTTATGCTCACGGAGTTTATCATTAAAACTTTTTATAACAGTATCAGAAGCCCTACCAAATATTTGTTTTATTAACGCAATTGTAAAATATTTTTTTATTTGTTGCTTTGATTCGTCTCTTTTTAGATCCCCTCCTAGATAAATATACAAAGAAATAGGTATTGTTGCATTATATGCTCTTATAGAATCATTACTAAATCCTAACTCCAATAAAATATTTCTCATATTTAACATTGCAGAGGATATTTTATCCCAATTATTATGTATTTCTTCTACAATTTTTTCATTAAAATTTTTCACTTCCAGTTTTACCGACTTATTTAGTAAACATAAACAAGTTTTCATAATAACATCCATGTCAAAATCAAATTTTTTATTGTAATTTAGACTATCTTGAAAGTTATCAAAAGTTTCTCTTGCATTATCCCAATGAGCAATAATTGTTGATAATAATAAATCTGTTTTCGTTAGTTTCACTCCACCACTATTTATTCTGACGAATATATCTAATATTTGGTCTATTGATCCTACATTATTCAATGGAAAATAATTTATATTATTTTCATTAATTGCTTTGTATAAATGTAGAAGATTTGTTTTTATATTTTTTCGATAAGCATCTAGTTGATATGTTTCTACAATTTTATCTTTTAAATCTTCTAGTTCATCTTCATTTTTTATGGTTAGTATATCTCTTACATCATACCAATATTTTTTCGAATCTTCTTCATATTCTATAAAATCTGAAACTTTTGGGATGAATTTAAGTTCATGTAATGGTTGCTTTTCATCATAATCCTCTGAATCTATGTTTATATTCTTTATATCTTTTAATAAATTCAGATAAAGATGTCTTGGAGGATAGGAATCTTTTTTTGATTTGAACTTTTTGGGAATTTTGTACGCATAACTCCCCTGTAACGCAAGATATAATGAAGATAGTCTTTGTTGTCCATCTAAAACACCAATAAAGCCATCACTACCAGCCGTTATTAGAGGCGAAGGTGCTTTTTGATTATTATACTGATCGTACTCATTGTACTCTTGTATAAATTTGTAAAATGTATAATCATTAATATCCTCAACATTATCCAAATTCCAGAAAAGAAAAGTTCCAATAGGGTATTCTCTTAATAATGAATCAAAAAGATTTATAATTCTTTCTGGAGACCATACATATTTTCTTTGTATTGCTGGTAAAAAATACTTAACATTAATTTTTTCAATTATATTTTTTATAGATGTTGTTGAATACCCCATTATTCCTCCTTTTGCTAAATAGTATCACAAACATGATTTGAACGTATTTTGAACGTTTATAAAACTGGGTTTGAATTAATTTGGCGATTTAACCATTCCATAATGACAGAAACAAGGTATTCTTGTTCAGTTGCAGTTAGTTCTCTGTGCTGAGGGAATTTGTGCCATTTTTCAATGCAGCCGCGGCAACAGGTGGCAGTTGCGTGTTGAGCGATAAAAACCGGGTGTCCGCGCATTGGAGTTTGTTTGCCATCATTGATTGGTTCAGATGGAGCTACTCTATCCCGAATAAAATCGCAGGCATGAGAATGAATCGTATCAAGTCCTTTATCCTTAATATACTCTATCTCTTTTGCTCTAAGTTTAAACCTACTTCTAAATTTTGATTTTGCTAATTTATCTAAAACATTAAAACATTGATCCATTCCAACCCCACATATCAACAGGGTGATAGGTAATATAAATTTGTGCGCCGTTTAAACCGTAGTCATTTGTTAGTATATCGCAAATTTCTTTTGTTGCAGTTTGGCAAGATGGTTTAGCAACTGTTCCCAATGCTTTAACTTCAATATAAGCACCTTTTTCAACTTTTTTACCACCCATATACAAAGATTTTTCATCTTCAATATTTGTCATAATATATGCGTTCGGTTTAGAAAATGCAGAAGAAACTGCATTTGCTAATTTTGCTTGTAATTCATCTTTTTGGCTGTCGTTTAATTCAATACTCAATTTTGCTTCAATATATGGCATAATTCTCTCCTTTATTTACCCTTTATTTAAAACGCTTACAACAATTTGTTTCATAATTTCCATTTCAGAGGGTTTACTTTCAGCTATTAAAAGAGTTAAAGCAAAAAGTGTTCCGTTATCGATAATTGGTAAATTATTTTTATAGAGCATATTATTTTTGTTCAAAAAATACAAAAAGCAACTTGCAGCAATTCGCTTATTCCCATCAGAAAATGAATGATTTTTTGTTATCAAATACAAAAGCATTGCGGCTTTTTCTTCTAATGTCGGATAACAATCATTCCCGCCAAAAGTTTGGTAAATCTGATTAACAGAACTTGCAAAACTTCCGTCTTTCGGGTTTGCAAAAACATCAGATGCAAATTCTGATTTCATTTTATCAATGACTTTTAAAAATTCGCTTTCAGAAATAACAACAGCTTCTTTTTGTGATTTTCCTTTTGTATCAAGGGTTTTGTGGTCAAAATCGTCTAATAAATCCAAACCTTTGGCAAAATTATCTAAAATGTTCGCAACATCTTGCGCTTCATCAACTGTTGAAATTTGGTTTTGCAAGCTTCGTTTCAATAAATTCAAAGTCGATTGTAAGGTTTGAATTTTACATTGTTGATCCTTCAACATTTTTTCATTGATAACATAACCTTTAGTAAGATATTCTCTTAATGTATTAGTTGCCCAAATACGGAATTGAGTTGCTCTGGAAGAATTTACTCTGTAACCCACAGAAATTACTGCATCAAGATTGTAAAATGCAATTTTTCTTGAAATATCTCTATTACCTTCTTTTTGAACTATTTCCAAAATGGAAACAGTTGCGTTTTTATCCAATTCACCTTCATTATAAATATTATTTAAATGTTTATTTATAGCAGGTGTCTTTACATTAAACAATTCAGCCATTTGTTTTTGCGTAAGCCAAATCGTATCATTTTCAAGTTTAGTATCAAGTGAAATTGAGCCGTCTTCACTTGTATAAATGATTATTTCGCCTTTTTGTAATTCTTTATCCATAGCTCAATTATATACAAAAATCTTAAATAAATCTTGTTATTTCGTTATACACTTCATCATAATTATGATTAAATCTAAAAATTTGCTCCGCCAAATGCAAATGAACAAGATTTTGCATACTGTTGTGATTTACTCTTCTTGTTAATTTTGAATAATCTTTTTTAAACTCCAGCATATCTATTTTGGAAAATGGTTTTTCTGTATGTTTGTGTAATAATTTTTTCTTTGAAATATATGTTTGTCCATTGTAATAATACATAAAATTTAAAACCCCTACAAAATTTCTCTCGCAGGGTATTTTTGGATTTTTATTAAACAAAACCTTTAATTCTTCTAATTGTTTATTGTAAATCAGCTCTCTAAAATATGAATAAAATCTGCAAATCACAGGTTCTTTTATTTTTAATAACCAGCTTGCTTTTGCACTTGACATTTCACAGCTAAAACATTTGATTAATAATTCAATTTCTTCTTTTTCTCTGTATTCAAAAAACAACGGCAGAGGAGCTTTTCTTTCAACTTCCTTATAAAAATAAATCAAATCCTCTCTAACTGTCAGCTTATCTTCGCTAACCAATTCATTGAGGATATTTGAAACCTCTTTTTCATCAAGCATTAAAATCGGTGCGATTTCTGATGCTGTAACTTTATTCAAACGTTTGCATAATTTTAGAACCTTATTCTTCATCAATAACTCCTTTGATTATTTCTTCTGTTATTTCCGTTAATTTATTTGTTTGTGCTAATTGCTCCGACTTTGCTATTATTTTTACAACTTGCCGGAATTGTAGATTTCTGCTTGCAACATATTTTATTGCTTTATCGCAAAAGTTCACTTCGGATAAGGTTCCAATAATTTCTTTAAAATCATCATTGGATAATTTTTCAAACTTTAATTTTGCAAAAATTCTATCGTTTATATGTCCGTATTTTTGGAGTTTTTTATCAGCTAATTCCATTCCAACCAATAAAATAGGGATACCCAACTTATCGTGAATATCCCTTAAAGTTTCTATTGTGTGTCGGTTTGAAAACAGATAATCAATCTCATCAACAACAAGTATTTTCGGATTATGTTTTAATTTATCTTCTATCTGTTCAAATAATCTCTGTGAAGTATAGCAAGGAACTTCATCAAGTTCTTTTACAATTTCGGTTAATAACCATTTTGGCGAAATATTGTGATTACACCTTATATAAATTGCATCATTATTTGTAACCCACCACATTATTGTTTGTGATTTGCCAAGTCCGAATGTTCCATAAACAAGAGCCATTTTTGCTACATTTGACGGTGCTTTTTGAAGGTTATCCATTAAGGATATAAACCGTTTAACATTTTTTGTTTTAATTAGACTATTTCTCATAGATAATTTTAAATTCCTCCGATCTTATGTACTCACTTAACCATTGCCTGTCTTCATTACCAATGCACCCGTTTTTCATATGCCACTCATAGCGTTCGTAGTTATCCTTAAATATTGGTCGTTTTCGGTTTTGAACATAGTTTTCAGGTTGTTTTGTTTTTTCTTTTTTTACTTCTTGTTTTTCAATTGCAGGTTGTTCAATTATTAATTCTTCTTTTGAAATTTCTGCATCAATAAGTTTTGATTTTATTAAATCAATATCCTCAAGTGAAAAATGCTCTTTAACAGCTTTTATTGTCTTATTTTGTAATTGTTTTTGTTTTCTGATTTTTTGCTTGTAATCTTCTATATCTTTCACATCGCCCAACAAATGAGCCAGCGGATGAGTTGCAGTTACTCTGTCTGCTCGGCATAAAAATTCGCCCTTCATAGAATATATTTTTATATATGAAAGGTCGTTTAAATTGTATTTAACAACGCATTTTCCTCTTATTCCGTAAAGTGCATCATTAAAATAATCTGCTTTTAAAAATCTTATACCGTTTCTACCAATGTGTTTAACAACAGTATCCATCATCAAATCATCAAGCTGTGATTCATCTATATTTTGTCTTTGGATAGTTGCTAACATTTGTGCAATAGTTTTACTTCTATTGTTAGGGCAAGGCTGTGAATGTTTAAACTTTAACCATTCTTTTATCAAGATTAATGCTTGCTCAATAGTCGGAACAAAATTTGCTTTTTGCGAATGAATTTGTTTGTGCAATTTTTCATTCCTATTCATATACGCAGGTTTATTATCAATACTTGTCCCAATATAACTTGGCATTAGTTTTTCAAAACTTTCTTGAAAATCTAAAAAGAATCGCTCAATAACTTTTGCACGAGCATTATATGGAGTTGCATAAACAGGTTTTATTCCTAACTTTTGATAAACACCGGTAAAACCTAATTCTTCAAATTTAGAATCGCCATTAAAGAATTTAGATTTAAACGCTCTACCGTTATCTTGATAAACATATTCAGGAACTTTATCCATATTTAAAATTGCGTTCCTCAAAGCATTTGCAATATTTTGAGTGTTTTCTTCAAGCATAATGTCATACCCGACAAGTCCACCTGATTTCCAATCAAGAAAACCAATCAATGTCGCTCTTGAAGGTTTGCCCGTAAACGGATTTATAACTTGAAAATTTAAAGTATGACCGTCAGCAATTAAAACCTGTCCGACTTCAAGCATACTTACATCTCTTACAATATACGGTTCAACCTTATCTTTTAAGGCTTTCATACCATCACGTGCAAGAGTCCATTTATCTAAATTATTTGCTTTGTACCATTTAGCATATCTTCTAAATGTAACTTCTGTCGGGATATTTTCGGCATTCTTTTCTTTTAGAATATATTGCGTTAATGATATTGCCCTTCCGATTGAAAATTTATTCGGAGATAAAAGTATGTTTAAAAATATTTTAATTTCATTTTCATTAAGGCTTGTTCTATAACAACCGTTTGCTGTGTAATTATAGTTTCCGACTAATACTGTCCAATCAGGATTTTTACCCAATAACATCTTCCAACGATACAAAGCTCCAATGCTTATACTCCCTAAAACATTGAATATTTTTGAATACAATAAACCGGTATTATATGTTGTTAAAAATTCTCTATCAGCAATTTTTTTAGAGATACCTTTTTGTTTTTGTTCTAACCTGTAATTCTCCCAAATTTTGACTAAATCATATTTTGCAAGTGCAAGCTCTCTTTGTTTAAAGGAAATGATTTTTTCTGCTTTAGGTTCAAAATTATGTAATTCAATAATATTGTTAGTGGTTGAAAGGGTATCATAATATTCGTGAATATATTTTATTTGTAAATCTTCTTCAATACTAGATAATCTTATTTTGTATAAATGTCCACCTTTGCCGTTTTCGATTTTGGTTTCATAATTTGAATTTTTACTGTTAAAACTTAACCTGATTGCTCGCTTTGAAATTCCTTTCAGGTTGGCTAAAGTTTCAACATCTATCCATGTTTCTGTGGTATTAAATTTTTTAAGCATATCTTTCATACTTCCATCTATCGCTCTAAAGTTATTAAATTGGAAGTCTATTTGTGGGAAATGTGTCAGAAGGTGTCGAATAAAAAATGTAATTATTCAATCAGAAAATATTACATTTTTTCATTTTATAATTACATTTATGATTACATTTTTAAATTACATTGAATTAATTTTTATTCAAAAATGTAATCGTTATTTCTAACATCTCATCCGGAAAACATTTTAAACAAAAAACACTCTTGAACCTTATTTTAAAAGAGTTTTAAACGATTTTTAAAAATTTTCTCAACGATTACATTTGGAGTTAAAATTACATTTTTTGAGACAAAAATTTTGCTTCCCTTAAATATTTTTAAACGTGGAAAGATACGTTTTAAATGGGTTTCCGACAAGTGGGAAATTTTTAAATAAAATCTCTTCAAATGTAATTAAAATTATCCTTTTTTTATCCTTTTTGAAACCTAAACAGTGTGCGAGATTGAGGGTAAAACGCAGAGAGCCAACGGAAAAAAGGATAATTTTAAGGATAAGAAAAGGATAAAAAGGATAATTCTGACACTACATTTCTTTAGACATGGGAAGAGGCAACAAACCCCAATAAAACTAAACACTTTCCCGATTGCTTAAGATTACAAATTTATAAAACTATACTTCTAATTATAATTATCATAACTAAGAGCAATTGTCACTATATCTTCATATAAGACAACAGCATTTACAAAAGTATCAATTACTTGTTTTTTATAAAATTCTTTATCGGCATCTCCACTTCTAAATTGTTCAAGCCAAAAGATTACTTGCTCTTTTTTACTTTAGGAGAATTTATTTTACTTAAAAGCTACATCATCAAATGTATTCATAATTTCTAAAATAGCTTCTCTTCTGTTTTCAAGGGGTAATTTTTTGAATATAAAATTAGGCAGTTGTCCTACAATAGGATTTGTATCGGGATGTTGTTTTAGAATTTCTTCAATATCTTTTTGACCGTCAAGATATATTTTATTTTTAAACATCTTAATCATACCATTAAACGCAACATTGTTATTACTAACCCTGTTTTTATTATAACCCTGTTGTACCGGGTTTATTGCAGATATAAACATAATATACTCCAAATTCTGTACATTACATTTAAAACCGATAAAAAAAATTTTTGCTAGTATTTTATATTGCCAGTTGTGTGCCGACTAAGATTCTGTGGCTGTCAGGTCTTGCTTCGTTTTGACAATAAATATAGTTTAGAATAAGTTTTAATGCCTGTCCTTTAATATAATAATTTATGCCTGCGGTATATTCCCGTTGATTGTTACCCGAAATTGTTCTATCCGGATCGAATTCATCATATCTAGCAAGAATTTCAAGCTTTTTAGTTATGTGGTAACCTAAAGTTACATACCAGCCCTGACGTTTTTTATCAGTTAATCCTGAGCCCCCGTTTGAACCGTCAGAAATCGCGTATTCCATACGTGTCCAGAATTTTTTGTAAGTATAACCAACATAAGCACCGCCGACAAAATAATCTGTCGAATTTCTGTTACCGGCAACAATCCCGCCGCCTGTTGTAAGTTTTCCGTATTTTTCATTTGTTTTTGCAAGTGGTTTTAAATTAACCCAGCCGTCAAATTCTACACCCGGCATGAATTCTGAAAAGAAAGTATCAGAACTGTATCCACCGAAATCATAATCAACAAATGAATAATCACCGCGAACTCTTAAACCGACTTTGCGGATATTTGCAAGGTTTCTTGAAATCTGAGACCGGTTAACAAATGGCAGGGTGTAAGGGGATTGAGCGCCTTCATATCCTACTCCGGGACGTGAATTTCCGAATAAAATTGTATGATGCGGAATCCGTTTAGTTTCGTAATAAGCATCTTGCACAAATTGCTGCATAAACGGTCTATTGTGTTGATGGGTTACATCAAGCATTAAACGAAAATTATCTTTACCTTCTCTGGTTTGGGCATCAAATAAAACATTTATTAACCCGACATTGAACCTTGTATTACCATCTCCGGATTCGGGAATTGTTGTGTCAAAATTACTCTGGATAACTCCCCAGGTATGAAAACTTTCAATCGGTCCTTTGTCAAAATGTTTGGTTAATTGTTCTTTAAATAATGCTGATGGAGTATCAGTATTATCGATTTTAAGGTTGTATAAATTATGTGCACTTTGTGATATTCCATTAAACAGTTTAGAATGAGTACTTGTCGGACTTGAAGTTTCAAGCGGATGAGCAGGTGTCACATTTTCAATGTCTGTTTCATTTATTGCAATTTTATTATCATTAAAATTGGTACGAATATTTAGAGTTTGTTTTTGAAAATTTTCGTCAAAAGTTAATTCCACATCTTCAGCAATTGCAGCAGATGAAGAATTTAATAATATTAAAATTAAAATAAATAAAATCTTTTTCACAATTTTTTTCCAACAATATTTTATATTAAAAGGCAGATATTTTAAATATCTGCCTTAAGTTTTTATAATTATTTTTTGTCTTCGTGGTCATCTCTTAAGTATGCTGTCCAGAATAAAAGTACAACAAATACAATTGCACCTATAAGGTTTCCTAATGTTACAGGAATTAAGTTACTGAATAGTGCTGTTTTCCAGGTTAATGCTGATAATTGTTCAGCTGTTAAACCTGATGCAGCTACAATGTCCGGTGTGTGTTTTAGGAATAATCCGTTAGTTAAGAAATACATATTTGCAATACTGTGTTCGTAACCTGAAGCTACGAATGTCATAATAGGGAAAAATATTGCAAAGATTTTACCGATAACGTGTCTTGAAGATGAAGCCATCCAAATTGCAAGACAAACTAACCAGTTACAAAGAATACCTCTTGTAAAAGCTTCAACAAATGGTAATGTAGCTTTTGTGTAAGCCGTTGTTAAACCTAATGCGCCTAATGCATCATGTGAATTATGAGAGCAACCTGAAAGGTAAATTAATAATGCTAAAATTATTGAACCTACAAAGTTACCTGCATAAACCAGTGACCAGTTTCTTAAAAGTTTAGCAAAGCTTGTTTTCTTTTCAATAACAGAAAATGTCATCATAACATTACCGGTAAATAATTCTGCACCTGTTAAAACAACCATCATCAAACCTGTTGCAAAAGTCATTGCGCCGATTAATTTTGCAAAACCCCAGCTTATGTTTTCAGTTCCTGTCATAACTGTCAGTGAAACTTGAGCACCAAATGCTATTAATGCACCAGCTGCAATTGCAAGAACAAATGTTTTTGATTTTCTAAAATTAGCTTTCATAGGCATAACGCTGTCTGCAAGCTCATGGGCAACATTACCCGGTGTAATACAATCTTTGGTATCTAAATTTTGTACTTCTACCATTTTTCTTAATCTCCTTACTATATATTCCGATCAACCATATGAAACTACTTGCATTTTGCAAGCATTGGCTGAGGGGCTAATGTTATCTTTCCGTTAGTATTTTATATCGTGAAAAAATTATTACAAGGGGGAATTTTAGTTTTTTATCTTTATCTTATTAACTTGTTCTGTTATATCCCTTGACATTAACTTATGTTAGATTTACAACGGTTTTATAAGAAATTTACCCGAAAATTTATTTTAAATTTGGTAAGTTATGGAATATGAAATTCGAGAATATAGTTAGGGTGGAAAACGATTATGAATAGTTATTTTATTGGAATAATCACGCTGGTATTAAGCGGATTTATTGCAGGAACTTTCGGTAAAAAATTGAAAACCTTTGTTCTTACTTTATTAACAACAATAGGTTCTGTTTTATGTTTGATTCCTGCGTTGAAAGTTTTGGCTCATTGGGGAAGTGAAAACTTAGTAAAAACTTTCAATCTTAACAATTTATTTGGCGCGGTCAACTTTGTTATTGATCCGTTAGCCGCATTTTTTATTTTAGTGATTACAGTAATGAGTTTGGTATCTGTAATTTATTCTAACGGATATTTAAAACCGTATTTAGAATCAAAAAATATCAATTCTCATTTAGTATTTTTACCTGTTTTAATAGCATCAATGCTTGCTGTTGTTACTTGTCAAAATGCATTGATGTTTTTAATTTGCTGGGAAATTATGTCACTTTCATCATTTTTCCTTGTTATTTTTGAAAGCGGTAAAAAAGATGTTTTAAAAGCAGGTATAAAATATTTAGTATTTATGCATATATCTGTTTTATTTATAATTATTGCGTTTGCAATTATTGCAATTAAAGCGGGAAGTTTTGATTTTGCGGTATTGAAAACCGTATTGGAAAATAATTTATCTTATGCCAATTTAGTATTTTTACTTGCATTTGTAGGTTTTGGAACCAAGGCGGGATTTGTTCCGTTTCATAACTGGTTACCTGATGCGCACCCGGCAGCACCTTCTCATGTTAGTGCGATTATGTCAGGGGTCATGATAAAAACAGGAATTTACGGAATCTTAAGAATGCTTTGGATGGTTGGAACTCCTTCAAAGTTGATTTCTTATACAGTACTCATAATCTCTGTAATTTCAGCATTATATGGTGTTTTATATGCTATTACGCAGCACGATTTAAAAAGACTTTTAGCATATCACAGTATTGAAAATATTGGTATTATCGGTATTGGTATCGGGGTTGGAATGCTCGGATTGGCGTATACAAATCCTTTAGTTGCTTTAGTTGGTTTTGGCGGCGGAATCTTGCATATCTTAAACCACTCAATCTTCAAGGAATTATTATTCCTTTCTGCAGGAAGTGTTTATATTAAAACTCATACAAGAAATGTTGAAGTTTTGGGCGGGCTTATCAAATCAATGCCTGCAACTGCGATTTTATTTTTAATCGGTTCTGTTGCAATTTGCGGTTTGCCTCCATTTAACGGATTTATCAGTGAATTTTTAATATATTTTGGTATGTTTAAAGGTTTAGCAATACATAATTTTGCGGCTGTAATTGTTTTATTATTTGCAATTGCGGGTTTGGCACTTGTCGGAACTATGGCAATTTTATGTTTCACCAAAGCGTTCAGTATAATTTTCTTGGGTATGCCAAGAAGTGAATCTGCACAAAATGTTACTGAGGATTGCGGAAAATCTATGATTCTTCCGATGAGCTTTTTAGCCTTGTTAACATTATTGATTGGGATTTATCCTCAATATGTGTTCTGGCATATCAAAAAAGTTGTGTTTGCAATAATTCCTCAGACTACAATGAATGTTTGTGCGGTATGTTACGAACCGATGCGTTTAATGCAGACAATCGCAGTATTTGCTGTAGCGCTTGTTGCATTTATAACATTTATGATTATTTTGAAATTAAAGCTTACTAAAGGTAAAATTGCACTTCACGAAACTTGGGGATGTGGTTATAATAGAGGTAATAATCACATGCAATATACGGCTTCATCTTATGCAAGTCCGTTTTTATCAATGTTAAAACCTTTGTTTAAAAAAGTATTTGATATTGAAAAACCTAAAAAATTATTTCCGAAAAGTGCACACTTTAGCTTGCACATAGAAGATATTGAAGAAGCTTATTTGATAAACCCTATGTTAAAATTTGATGAATGGTTTTTATCGAAATTTGAAGCTTTGCAAAGCGGAAATATTCAGTCTTATATTAAATACGGATTGATATTTTTAGTAATAGTTATGATTGGAAGTTTGTTTATAGGATAAGAAAAAATGATAATGAAGTTATTAAATTTTATAATACTTTTATTTGTTCCGTTTATTATGATGGGACTAATCAAAAAAACAAAATCATTCTGGGGCGGAAGAAAAGGACCATCTATTTGGCAGCCTTTGCATGATTTTGTAAGACTAATAAAAAAAGACTTTGTAATAAGTAAAACAACATCTGTTGTATTTAAGATTGCACCTGTATTTGCGATTGCTACAGTGTTATTTGCGTCATTATTTGTGCCTTTGGCATCAGGTTCTGCGCTTATTAATGTTGAAGCCGGCATAATTATATTTGCTTATACTCTTGGTTTGGGTAAATTTATGTCACTTATTTCTGCAATGGATACAGGAAGCAGTTTTGAAGGTATGGGCGCATCGCGTGAAGCTTGTTTTACATCAATTGTAGAACCTGCGTTTTTCATACTTGTTGCATCAATTATGGCACTAACCGGCAATTATACATTCGATTCTTTAACTCAAATTATGTCAAATGCAGGAAGTTATGGTGTGTTAATTGCGTTTTTTGCGGTTGTGGTTTTATTTATTATGGTATTAACTGAAGGTTCAAGAGTTCCTGTTGATGATCCTGCCACTCACCTTGAATTAACTATGATTCACGAGGTTATGATTTTGGATAATTCAGGAAGTGATTTAGCAATTTATACCTGGGCTAATGGGATTAAAATGCTTTTGATTTCATCATTAATTGCAAATATTATTATTCCGTCTGGTCTTAGTGATTGGATGAGTGTACTTTGTTATTTGTTAATAATGTGTTTGATTTCGATTATTATTGGAACTGTTGAGTCAGGCATGGCAAGAATCAGAATGTCACACGTTTTTGAATTTATATTTATTATGAGTTCATTAGCGCTGGTTGTTCTTTCTCTTGTTGTTGCAAGGATGTTTGGAGGTTAAGTAGAGATGGAAACAGGATTTATAATTCTTTTTGGATTAACGATGTTATATCTTGCTGCAACAAGCAGAATTATAGCGCATATCAGACTTTTAATTGTTCAGGGTGTGCTGTTGTTTTTGATTTGCTGCTGCGGGTTTGAACATCATAACTGGCTTAATATAGCGTTTTTAACTGTGGAAACTTTAATTGTAAAATCAATTGTTATTCCGTGGTTTTTGTATAAGGTTTTGAAAAAGACTCATTCAAACCGTGATGTTGCGGCAAATATTCCGCATTTTTACTGTTTGGTTATTTCAAGCTTGATATTGCTTGCGGGATTTTTGGCATCAAATTATTATATTTCTTCAATGAAAATGATTTCGCCGATATATTTCGGTGTGTCTGCGGCAGTTATTATTATAAGTTTGTGGTTGATTACAATTAAGCATAAAATTATTTCTAACGTAATTGAATTTATTACAATGGAAAACGGAATTTTTCTTTTGTCATTGTCTGTAGCAAAAGAAATGCCGATGCTTGTAAATTTAGGTGTGTTACTTGATGTATTTATTGCGGTGTATATCTTAGGATTGTTCGTCAATGAAATTAACAAAGAGTTTAATGACCTTGAAGTTTCACATTTATCAGATTTAAAGGACTATGAATACAATGATTAATATGATTTTAATTTTTCCAATAATTGCATGTTTGCTCGTGCTTATAATAAAAAATAAAACTTTTAATACCTGGATGGTAAATTTATATGCGGTTTTGCATTTTGTAATTACTGTGCTTTTGGCATCAGGTCACGGTGCAAAAAACGGTATACCATATTTTGCTGTAGATAATACTAATATGATATTTCTGATTATTTTATCTGTAGTATTTTTAATGGTTGCAATTTATAACACCGGATATGTTAAAAATTTGGACGTCCCGGATAGAAGAATAAGCCATTATTCATTTATGATTTTGGTGTTTGTTCTATCAATGACAGGAACCTTATTGAGTACAGATTTAGGCTTGGCGTGGGTTCTTATTGAAGCTACAACTTTATCAAGTGCTTATTTAATTTACTTTAATAAAACCAAACACTCAATTGAGGCAGCGTGGAAATATGTATTTATTTGTTCAATCGGTATTGCGCTTGCTTTTGTTGGTATAATTTTATTAAATGTCTCATCAGGTGCGGTTAATTCAATGAACTTTGCTCAGCTTTACGAGTATGCATCAGGATTTGATTTAGCGTGGTTAAAGTTAGCATTTGTATTTATGCTTTTCGGGTTTGGCGCAAAGATGGGTCTTGCACCTATTCATTTCTGGCTTCCTGATGCGCATTCAGAAGCACCTTCACCGATTTCGGCACTTTTGTCTGCTGCGCTTTTAAACTCTGCATTTTTAGTAATTGTAAGAGTATTTAAGATTATGGAAATCGCAAATTGCACTGATTATGCAAGATTAATGCTTTTTGTAATGGGATTTTTATCATTATTTGTTACAACAGTTTTTGTTTATCATATTAAAAATTACAAAAGAATGCTTGCATATTCATCAATTGAAAATATGGGAATTTTAGCTATTGGAATGGCTTTAGGACCTGTGGCATATTATGCTGTAGTGCTTCATTTAATTGGTCATTCTCTTGCAAAAGCATCATTCTTCCTGACATCAGGTAATATTTTGGAATTATTTGACTCAAAAAGAATTAAATCTGTAAGCGGAATAGTTAATGCAGACGGTAAAACAGGATGGTTATGGGTAGCATCATTTTTAGCTATTTGTGCATTCCCTACATCTGTTTTATTTATCAGTGAATTTTTGATTATCAAAGCAATGATTCTTCAAAAACATTATGTTCTATGTGTTTTATTTGTGCTTCTTTTGACGATAATTCTTTTTGGTATCGGCAGAGTTGTTGTAAAAATGACTTTTGGTGAATTAAGTGAAGACAAAGAAAAACTTATTGAAGAAAATAAGAAAAAAGTTTCATTATGGATGTATATTCCGCAGGTTATTATGCTTGTTATTGTTTTTGTGATGGGTATTTATATTCCTGATTACTTAAACGATATTATCAAACTTGCTGTCGGAGCATTTTAGAATAAGGAAAAAATTATGGCAAATTGGATTAAAATAAAAAATAATATAAAAGTTGATTTAGGAAAAATTCCTATTATTTCTAAAAATAATTTACGAGAAGAAGTAAAAAATATTGGTAAACGACCTATCGGATTTTTCGGGAAAGACTGGGGGTTTGGGTGTGTAAGATTATTTATAATCTTAGCAGATGATTCAAATTCCGAATTCTACTTATCATCTGTTGTTTTCAGCGAAAACGACAAGTCTTATGAATCATTAACACAGGATATCCCTGCATTTCATATATTTGAAAGAGAATTTTATGAGCAGTTCGGTATTGAACCTTTAAACCATCCTTGGCTTAAACCTGTAAGAATCAATCAGGATAAATATCCGTTCTTTGAAATGACAGGGGAAGAAGTCCACCAGGTTGCGGTTGGACCGATTCACGCAGGGGTAATTGAACCTGGGCATTTTAGATTTATGTGCAACGGCGAAAGCGTTTACCACCTTGAAATCATGCTAGGTTATCAGCACCGCGGAATTGAAGAAATGATGATAAAAAATCCTTCAAACCAATTAGCGGAATCAATTAATGGTGATAGCGTAATTGCTTATAATACGGCATATTCTCAAACTATGGAAGCCTTAAAAGGTATTGAAATTTCAAATAAAGCACAGCTTATCAGAAAAGCCGCACTTGAGATGGAAAGAATTGCTATACATATTGGTGATATGGGTGCAATTGCAGGTGATATTGCTTATTTGATGGGTGCATCAGTTTTTGGCGCTACAAGAACTCTTGTTATTAATACTATGCTTGAAATTTGCGGAAGTCGTTTTGGGCGTGGGCTTGTAACAGTCGGCGGTGTGAATTATGATATTCCGGATGATGTTCTAAATCGGGCTTTGGAAACATTAAGCAAAGTAGCAAAAGATGTTGACAGAATGACCAATACAATGCTTAAAAATTCTACTGTAATGTCAAGATTAGAAAAAACCGGTACAGTAAGTACTGAAAAAGCAGCAGAAATCGGACTTGTCGGAATGGCTGCCCGTGCATCAGGTGTTGAACTTGATTCACGTTTTGATTATCCGGATAAATGGATGTCAGAACTAGGCTTTGAACGTAAACCGTTTAAAGGTGTCGGTGACGTTAACTCCCGTTTTAAACTTCGATATAAAGAAATAAAAGAGTCTATTTCTATTGTTAAAAAGATTTTTGCAAAACTAAAAGACTACAAAGATGAACTTATTATCACAGAAGGGGTTAATAACAAACTTTCATCGGATTCTTTTGTGATTTCAGTAGTAGAAGGCTGGAGAGGTGAAATTGTTCATATTGCAATGACAGATATTAATAGAAAAATTTCTAAATACAAAATTAAAGACCCGTCATTTAATAATTGGTATGGTTTAGGTCTGGCTGTACGCAACAATGGAATTTCAGACTTTCCGCTTTGTAACAAAAGCTTCAATTTGTCTTATTCAGGAAACGATTTATAAGGAAAAATAATTATGTTTGATACGTTAAAATCAAGAATTTATCAAGGAAAACAATATATTAAAGATATTGAAAACGCTCCAATGCGTGAACAATTCAGAGGATTTCCTCAGTTGTGTGCAAATGCAGATACTACCTGCTTGGAAGGTGTTTGTCCTACAGGTGCACTTAACTTAAACCCGTTATCAATTGATATGGGAAAATGTACATTCTGCGGAGCCTGTGGTAGATGCTCAGAAGCTGTTAAATTTACTGCCGGGTATAAACTTGCTTCAACTTGTCATGAAAAACTTGTTGTAACACCTGAAACAACTTATGAGGAATACGTAAAATCTGCGATTGAAACAAAAGGAGAAATCGTAAAAATGTTCGGACATTCGTTAAAACTTCGTCAGGTGTCTGCAGCTGGTTGTAACGGTTGTGAGATGGAGCTTAATGCCTGCTCAAACGTTAACTTCGATATGGGAAGATTCGGGATTGATTTTGTGGCATCTCCTCGTCACGCTGACGGTATTGTAATCACAGGACCAATTTCAGAGAATATGGCTTATGCGCTTGAAGATTGCTACAAATCTGTACCTGATCCAAAAATTGTAATTCTTTGCGGAGCTTGTGCAATTTCAGGAGGAGTTTTCCAGGAAAGTACAAAATTAAATAGAGAATTTCTTGAAAAATATCCGATTGATTTGTATATTCCAGGCTGTCCGGTTCATCCGTTAACATTTATCAACGGAGTTTTAGGATTCATAAAAGGAAAAAATAATTAAAAATTTATATAAAATTTTAAAGCGCCGCAGATTTACCTGCGGCGCTTTACTTTGTTTATAATTTAATTTTAAATTATGCTGAAATTCTGCCAGGAACTACAACTCCGCCTTTTAAATTCTTTTTGTAGAATTCTACGTGCGGTTGAAGCACACTGTCAAATACTTCAGGAAGTTCTTTTCCTGAAGTTACAGCTTCAACGATTTCCTGATAAACAGTAGCAAATGCTCTTAATTGAGTCATCGCACCGGCTGCAGCTGCAGTTAAACCTAAAGATGAAGTTTCAACTTCTTCTTTAAAGAATGCACCTGTAATTTCGTATGATTTTGTTAATGCTTCAATATAAGACTCTGCGTTTTCCCGGCAAACACCGTTATCAACAGGAACTGTTAAAGCAAAAACTAATTTATTTGCAGGGTTAAAGTGAGCTTCTGCAGAGTGATGCATAGCATCAGGAACTTTAGCAACCTGTTTTAATGTATCTTTTACTGATTCGTTTTGCATTTGAGCATGCCAATAAACTGTATTTTCAAACATTGAACCCATGTATTGGTGAACTGATGCGCAAATACCGTTCATTTTAGCATCAGCCCAGAAAATACCTTCTTTTAAAGCATCGTTGATTTCTAAATCTTCACATAAAGATTGTTCAGAAACTTCTTGAGCTGCGTTTAATAATGACACCATATCTGATTTTGAAAGTCCTGCCCAGATTAAAGTGAATAAAGCGTGATCATCAAAAGCTGAGAATCTTCCGCCAACATCATCGTGAATAAATAAATCGCCTAACCAGTTTTGTTCGATTGAAGTTCTGCGAAGTTCACTTTTTTCAGCATTACCGTCAGTTACAGCGATAAAGTGTTTTGCAGCTGATTTTTTTGCTTCTTCTTCTGATTGACCTTTTGACATATATGAATCAATAAGCATTTGTTGAATTCTTAAAAATCCGTCTTTTGTTTCAAAAGTTGAACCGGATTTTGAAGCAATCATATAATTTGAAGATGTTACATCACCAAGTTTTGTGATAAATCTTTCCCAGCTGATTGAATCAACATCTGAATAGAATAAAACACTTTCTCCGCAAAGATTTAAGCCATTGATGCCAAGCATATGTTCAACGGTATGTTTTGAACCGCCGATACCCATAACGCTAAGTTTTTCAACACCTGTTTGGTTTTTGAAAGATTCAACCATTGAGTAAAGTTCATCAACTCTTTTTAATTGTTCAGATGGAAGATTTACCCAATTTAGAAAATATCCAGGTTTATTTGCACGTGCTGCAAATTCTTTTACAAACTCAGATGTTTTTGAAGAGTATTTTGAAAAATCAACACCTGAGAAACTTGTTTTTACTGATGAGTTTTTTGTTAACATATATTTCTCTCCTTTTTTTTAGTACCGTTAATTTATATTGTAATATAAAAATAATATAGTAAAATAGTTACATGCCGACAAATTTTGATTTTTTAAAAAATACGGATAAAAATTTATATGAAATAATTTCTGATGCCGAAATGCTTTATCGTGATGAGTATTTTGAACAGTGTATGGGGCAGACCAGACGTTTTGCTGAAAATGTCTGTAAAAATGTTCTGGGTTCAAAACGTACTACAGAAAACACTTTTGATCAGATGCTTGCGACATTGAAAGATAATTCTCAAGGCTCTGAACAGGAAAAAGAATTTATTGAAGATTTGTATTTTTTGAAAAAATGCGGGAATCAATCGGTTCACTCATCATCAGTAAAACAAAACGGCATTGACGCTCTGGAATGTCTTCAGCGCGCATTTGAAGTCGCAATAAATTATTCTGTTTATAATAAAAAAGCAAGTAAAGAAAATTTGAATCTGCATTTTGATGTAAAACTTCTTGCAACAGGCAAACGCGATAAAAATTTAGCAAAAAAATACGCACAAGCTGAAAAATCCGTAAAAAATAAAACAGATAAAACTAAAACAACAAAACCTAAAACAAAATTAAAACAACAAACAGCAATGAAATCCTGCCCTAAACAAAGTAAAATTACTCCATACTGGATTGTTGTATCTGTTTTTTCTATTATTGCATTTTTTACTGCAATATTTCTTCTTGTTATAAAATAGCTTTGACATAATAAACTTTTACTGATATACTTGATTTAAGTTTTGGTGTTTATTTTAGTGTTTTATATTTAAGATTAGGAGTTAGGGAAAAAATGAAAAGGATTATCAGTGCAGTACTGACATTAGTACTCTTTTTCGCTTTTGGCGGTGCAGGTTTTGCGATAAGCGAAGTTCCGGCTGCGAAAAAAGCTTTACAGGCATCACCAAATGCAAGAACAGTTGAACTTGCATTTGTATTTGACGGACCATCAGACAAAAATCAGGAAGTTTTAAAAGTATTTCAACAGACAATTACAAAATCATTACTGCCTGATTATAAAGCATATTTTCCGCAGGATTTAATTTTTACCGGAGACTGGAGCGATAAAGGAGCAGCATCGGTTTCTGAGAAAGCACTTTCATCACGTGCTTTTATGGTAATCTCACTTGGATATTTATCCAGTATGTATTATGCTGATAAAAAAAATAAAAACAAATACGTTATTACGATTGATCAATACGGGTTAAGAGATTTTGGCGACAAATTTTTCAATCCGGTTCAACAATCGGTAAACGATTTTGTCTTATTCAAAAAACTTGTTCCAAACCAGAAAAAAGCAGCAATTTTAATGAATGAGAATTTCTACAAAACACAGGCAAACTGGAACACTATTATTTCTAAAAAATTAAAAGAAAAAGATTGTAATCTTGACTATATTGTAGTTCCCGTAAATCCTGATATCAAGGGTACAGTTGCAAAAATTCCTAATGATGTGGATTCTGTTTTTGTAACCCCGTTATTTAATATTTCAAATGCTCAAAGAAAAGAACTATACAAAAATATTAATGCAAAAAAATTACCGACATTTTCATCTGTTGGACGTGAAGATGTTGATTTAGGCGCAATGCTTGGAACTTCAACTTTTGATGTTGATAAAAAGATTGCAGAAGCAACATCATTTAATATCCACGGAGTTCTTCACGGAGCTGCCGTAAAAAATGAAAAAATTCCGTTTTATGATGATAAAGTAATTTTCTTTAACTCAGATACTGCAGAAGCTGTCGGCTACACAGCACCATTGAGACTTTTAAATAATGCTGAAATAATCACACACAAAGAACTGCCAAAATACGATTTAGCGGCAATATTAAACAATTTGGAAGAAAATAACCTTGATATTGCACGTAAAAGATATTTGATTTCAGCAGCAAGACGAGCAACTACTGCAGCTTATTTAAGATATTTACCAACATTAAGGCTTGATTTAGGTCACCAATCATATAATGACGGTTATGCTGAATCCTATTCAAATGTTCCGACCCGGGTAGGTCAATTTACGGTGGGAATGGATCAGGTATTATATTCACCGGATTTGGTTACAAATATTATTGTTAAACATAAAAAATTAAAGTTCGACAAGGCTGAAAAAGCTTTAACAGAAGCGACAATCGGATTGGATACAGGGCTTTTATATATTGATATGCTTATGCTTGAAAATATGATTAAAGTTCAGGACGAATATGTTCAAGAAACTCGCGAAAACCTTGCAATTGCAAGAGTAAGAGAAAAAACAGGCAAATGCGGTACCGAAGAAATCTTACGCTGGGCTGGTGAAGTCAGCGAAGCAGAGAAAAAACTTCTCAGTATGAAAGCTGATTATAAAAATATTAAAATTACAATTAATAAATTACTGTACAAAGATCAAAAAGAAGATTTCACACTTGTACCACTAACCGCAAGTGATCCGGCATTTTTTACATCAGATTTGCATATTATTGATCACGTAAGAGATCCGCAAAAGTTAGGTAAATTTACAGATATGCTTGTAGAAGAAGTGATTTATATGGCTCCGGAAACAACAAAACTTAAGGCAGCAATCGCAATGAAAAAGGCTGAAATATCAAATTATGCTCAAAAATTTGTAATGCCTAATGCAAAATTATCACTTGAATACGGTACACAATTTGACAGACATCTTCCGTACGAAAGAGAAGGCAATCTTCAAATGGCGCCGACTTATCTTTCAACAGGCGGCATGATGGGAACTCCATGGCTGGGACTTGATAAACACTCAACACGTGTTATGATTGCAGCTCAATGGAAACCAATCGAAGGCGGTACAAAAATTGCAGAAATCGCAAGATGTAAAGCTGAATTAAATGAGCTTAAAGCTTATCTTGAACAGGTCAATACAGAACTTGAAATGACGGTAAGAGAAGTTGTAAACCGCGCAATTGCAAAATACTTCATAATCGAAAAATCATATAAAGCAATGTTTGCAGAAGGTGAAAACTACCAGATGGTTAAACATAAATATCTTATGGGCGACGCTCCGATAAACCAGATTGCTGATGCTCAGCACCTGTATTTTAGTTCAAAAATTGATGCCCTGAATTCACAATACGAATTCTTCAAAGAACTTATGTGGGTACAAAGAGGACTTGTTTCTGTCAACTGGACAAAAGCTAACGACAGAGCCAAAAACTGGATTAAAGGAATTCCTGAAATCCTTCCGGCAGAAGAAGATTTCTCTTTGTAAAATATGAGCAGACCGCGCATTATATGCGCGGTCTGCTTTTAAAATCTATACAATATATTTTTGCAAAATAAGTTTTTTCAAAGCTTTTGCCTGAATCGCATCAGGTTCTATTTGCAAGAGTCTTTCCAAATATTCCAAAGATTTGTGGTAATTCCCAAGCTTTTTTTGAGCCGCAGCCATACCAAAAAGCGCATCAACAAAATTTCCGTCAAGCTCTAATGCTTTTTCTAAATCCGCAACAGCTTTTTGAATATCAGGATTTTCAATATCTTTTCTTGATAAAATTATCTTTGCACGGTTATAATAAGCATCAGTCATTTTCGGATTTAATTGAAGCGCTTTTGTATAATCAAGCATTGCTTCATCAAAATTTTCAAGCGCTTGATGAACTACAGCCCTGTAAAAGTAAGGTATTTCCCAATCATTTTTAAGTTCTAAAGACTTATTTATATTTTCAAGAGCACACTCAAGTTCGCCTCGTTGAAAATCATAAATTCCATTATCTATATAATATTTGTAATCGTTCATAAAATCTTACCCTTTCTCGTATTGATTATAATATAAAATTTACTATAATATAACATATGGATAAAAAGGTTTTATCAAATTTTGCTTTATTTATAACAGCCCTAATCTGGGGGCTGTCTTTTGTCGCTCAAAAAGCCGGCATGGAATTTGTCGGACCTTTCAGCTTTAATTTTGCTAGAAGTATATTAGGCGGAATAAGTCTTATCCCTTTTATTTTTATCGCTAAATTTTTAAAAGAAGATAAAAGGACTCCAAAACACAAACACCATCAACATTTAATATTGACACGTGCAGGGATTTCTTGCGGGCTTGCATTATTTACAGCAATGTCAATTCAACAGTATAGTATGCTTCAAGCAAGTGCCGGAAAAGCCGGTTTTATTTCTGCGTTATACATAATCTTTGTACCGTTGATTTTAAAATTCTTTGGAGAAAAACTTTTACTGAACACAAAAATCAGTGTCGGAATTGCTTTAATCGGGCTTTATCTGTTATGTTTTGGCAATAATAAAGGTATCGGCATAGATTTTTACGATATTTTACTGCTTATTGCGGCATTCTTTTACGGCGTACACATAATTGTAGTTAATTATTTTTCCAAAAAAGTTGATGCTGCAAAGATTTCTTGTTTGCAGTTTTTTGTTGTCGGAATTCTTTCAATACCTTTTATGCTTTTATTTGAAACCCCGCACTTGCAAGGATTTATAGATTGCAGAATTCCTATTTTATATGCAGGAATTCTAACCTGCGGAGTTGCTTATACTCTTCAAATTTTCGGTCAGAAATATTCAACACCGACTATTGCGTCGCTTATTCTTTGTCTTGAATCTGTTTTTGCAGTAATTGGAGGCAGTATTATACTGCACGAATCAATGAGTACTAAAGAAATAATTGGCTGTATTTTTATGATTAGTGCAGTTATAATTTCGCAGATAAATTTGAAGAATATTAAGAAAGTGCCGCTATCACTTTCTCTGACAGAAGAAGAGAAGACTGTGGATTCTGACCTGTAATAATTTTACCGTCAACACAAACATGTTCAGACCACGGAATAGAATCTTCAAATTTTGCGCCAAGTTCTCTTAGTTTAGTCTCAAGTAAAAATGGTACAGCTTGATCAAGTTTCATAATATGTTCTTCTTTATTGGTAAATGATGTAACTTTTTTACCTTTTACAACAGGTTCTCCGTGCTTGTCCTGCGCTTGAATAAATCCTGCAGGTCCATGACAAACTGCGCTTAAAACTTTATCATTTTCATAGAAATATTCGACAATTTCTTTTAATATTAAATCCTGTGCCAAATCAAACATTGGACCGTGTCCGCCTGGCAAAAATAAAGCATCATAATTTTTGTAATCTACTTCAGAAAGTCTTGTTGTCTCACGTAAAATTTTAATACATTCATCCCATTCCATAGGATTTGAGCATGACATACTGTTTTCATCAACAGGTGACAATCCGCCCATAGGACTTGCAACTGTAATCTCATATCCGGTATCTTTGAAAACAAGATATGGAACAGCGAATTCCTCAAGCCAAACACCTGTTTCTTTAATATCAGAATTCTCATTTCCGCGATAATTTGTTGTAACAATTAAGATTTTTTTATTTTTATCAGACATAATTACTCCTTTTTCAAAAAGCTTAAGAAGAAGTTTGGAATTTATCATCCGCCATAACGGGAGTATATGATATATAAATTTATTAAGAAATCGGTAAAAAAAGTAAGATAAAACTATGGTTAACAAAATAATAATTCCAAATTTATATAATTTGTCCTTGCCCACTTTAACTTTTTATAAAAATGCGGTATTATATAATTAATAAGAGAAATTCTACAGAAAGAAGTCAGAAGATGAAATCAGTTAAAGAAGTTGCAACAGAATCCAAAATTGAAGGCAGATTAAAACATTACCCACAGAGTCTTGCGCTTGTAAAATATCTTTTTGCCGATCCGGAATTACAGGAAATGCAGGAATATGCAAATAATGTTTCAATCAGACGTCTTGGTTATAACGATCATGGTCCTGTTCATATGCGGCAGGTTATTAATAATGCGATAAAAATGCTTAATATTCTACATGAATTTGAGATAAAAACTTCGCTTGAGCAGGAAGAAATGGGAACATTTGAAGACAGTATGTGTGCTCTTATTCTTGCTGGCATGATGCATGACCTTGGAATGGCAATTGGTCGTCAGGGACATGAAGAAATGTCTGCGCTTTTGGCTCAGCCAATTATTGATAGAGCTTTGATGTATATGTTTCCGGAAGATTTGCATCGACGTGTAATTATCAAGGCTGTTGCGACAGAAGCAATTGTAGGTCATATGTCTTCACGTAAAATTCATTCAATTGAAGCAGGGGTATTATTAATTGCTGATGGTTGCGATATGACAAAAGGCAGAGCACGTATTCCAATGTCTATAAACACGACACCGCGTGTTGGTGATATTCATAAATATTCCGCAAATGCAATAAATAGAATTTCTATTCACAAAGGTGAAAGAAAACCTATCAAAATTGATATAGAAATGTCAGGTGATGTTGGTTTCTTCCAAATTGAAGAAGTATTACTGTCAAAAATTGATGCGAGTCCAGCCAAGCAATTTGTAGAACTTTATGCAGGAGTTGTTGGTGAAGAACGTAAGTGCTATTTGTAGCATTATAAGATAGATTAAATTCATCTTTTTGTATAATGTACGAAATATTATTTATTGATATACTAAACTTATGGATATCAATGTTTTAAGAAATTTGTCATATGGTGTTTATGTTGTCTCAACACCTAATGGAGAAAAATCTACAGGCTGTATTGCAAACAGTCTTATGCAGATATCATATGACACGATTGCTGTTAGTATTAACCATAATAATTATACAAATGAATGTATAAATAAGTCCAAAAAATTTGCAGTATCAATTTTGGGTGTTGATACTGATGATAACGTAATTCCTGTATTTGGGTTTCAGACCGGTCATGATATGGATAAGTTTGACGGGTTTAAGACAATAAAAGTTGACGGGATAGATATTATAGAAAACTCTGTCGGGTATTTGGTTTGCGAAGTAGTAGACAAAATGGAAACTGATACTCATACAGTGTTTTTAGGAAAAATTATAGCCGGAGAGCTTTTGCATAATCAGATTCCAATGACTTATGCATATTATCATGCAGTCAAAAAAGGTCACAGTCCTAAAAATGCACCAACATTTATTGAAGAAGAAACACCGATTACAAGACTTGCTTATAAATGTCGTATTTGCGGTTATATTTACGAAGGTGATATAACCAAAGAGCCTGATAATTATGTTTGCCCGATTTGTAAAAAAGGAAAAGAATATTTTGATAAGCTATAATTGATTTTTTGAGTTGACAAGATACAAAAAACTGTTATACTGTTTATATACCAATATCCACTCATATTAACTGAATATATTAAACTTTGGTACATTGTACCTTAAGTTTTCATGAAATTTTAAGGAGGTTAATATGCTTAAAATATATTATTTATTATAATGTAAATTATTGGTTCAAGCTTAGCTTAGCCAAAATACAAAATATGGTTAAATATCAAGTGTGTTTTTATCGGGGATATTAAAAGAACAACAAGTATAATCAAAATATGTAGGATAATTCCAGTGTAGTAATATAATAATGCTTTTGTGTTATTTTCGTATTCTTTTCTAATTCTAGGATGTTTATCATAAATTTTGATTTCTCTAAAATAGATAATTAATAGAATAACGATAACAGTTAGAAATGCTAGAAAATCTATCAAAATTATAAATGAAATTATACAATAAAAATCTTTTTTGTAATTGATAAGCAATAATATTGCATATATATATCCAATAAGTGAAAATACATTGCATGCCATATTCTCATTAACTTTAAAAATATTCATACAATTATTATAATATAAGGAGAAAAAATGAAATATATTAGTTAAAATGATACAAATGGTAAATGGTGGTTTGTAATTGTCATAAATATAATATCTAAACCAACTAATAAAGTATTAGGAATACTTTTGATTGCAATTAAAATCAAATAAAGAGGAATAGTTGTAATATTAAATATTATTAGTGAAAATTTTTGAAATTTGTTCAAAGGTTTGTTGCTTATTGTATTTTTTGTTGCAAGTGTTGAATAAATTGGTACGAATATAAAAATTGTTGCGAAAATACCTTGCAATAAAGTAAATATAAATATAAATAGTAATAATTGATAAATTGATTTAATTGATGAACCGCCAAGTGTCAAAATTATTAGTGACATACCAACAAGTGCAATATAAATAATAGTATTTATAATTACTGAAATATATTGTATAAAAAGATAAATTTTTAATGAGATTTTTAAAATTTCAGATTTCATAAACAAATAATACAATAAAAATGAAAGGATAAAAAATGAAAAACAGAATGACATATAAAGAATTAATAGATTTTTGTGACGGTGTACAAAACAAAAAAGATATTTTAGGATGGAATACACTAAAAGAATTTGAACATTTATCTCAAAATAAGAATTTTGATGCAAAAGTATATAAAAGAGGTGACAGAATAGTTATAGCATTAGCAGGAACGAATATTTTTGATTTAAATGATCTTCGTAACGATTTAGCTATTAAAAATAGTAAAATCCCATCACAATATGCTGATACAGAAAAATTGTACAACATAATCAGGGAAAGGTATCCAAATGCAAAAATAGAATCAACAGGATATTCTCTGGGTGCAACGTTATCCAATTTATTATCTCATAGGACAGGGATATCTTCAACTGTAATTGCTCCAATTGGTAGTCAACATATAGTTGATAAATATAAAGATTATTTTAAGCATGATGGTTCTAATATAACTACTTATGGACGAAAAGGAGATTTTTTATTTAATTCTAATATTAATCGTCAATCGGGAGATATTAATATAGTTCCTAACTTATCAGGTAAAAACCCATTGAATTATGGAATTAATCATCTACTACATAAATATACACCAATAGATCTTTTTCAAGCAAAACCTGCGCCTACGGGTTTCTCAGCTCAATTAGAATATGACGCTAATCACATATTTACGCCTGAAGAAATTGGAAATTTATCACCGGAAAAATTTAATCAGTATGAAGATCAAATCATGACACAACTTCAAGAGGGTAAAATCAATAATCAAAGTAATAGTGATTTTTCTTCTTATAAAAACCCGTTTTCAGGTAATGCGAAAATTTATTCCCGTGAAGATTTGGATGCTATGAGTACAAATGAATATTCACAAAATGAAAAAGAAATTTTTGCTCAAATGAATTCAATTGGAGTACCAACGAACTCAGAATTGCATGGTGCAGCAGGTACAATCTATGTTGAATCCTACACAAGGCGTGACGGTACAGTTGTAAAAGGATATTATAGATCCGTTTAATCTATTTTTCAGTAAACAATCTTTTACGGTTGTTTACTGATTTTTTATAATAATTAGTGTAAATTTTACAAATGTTAATCCTTCTTATCATGATTTAATATTTTTATAAATTTCTTGAACAAACCATGACCTTTGCTAATTTTGACTTTGGGCAAATTTATTGCGAAAAGTTACAAAATTTATCAGCCAAAAGATTCATTTTTTTATAATTTCTATTAAATTTTTAATGAATTTATGATATGATTATTAAATAAAGAGACTATGGGAAGTAAAAAGTGAAAGTCTTTCACAGACCGGCATTCAGGTTAGTTTGTATAAATTTATGGCATGCTGTTCTGCGAACTGAGGAGATGTGTTATGCAAAATGCGGTTAATAAAAATGAAAAAGAAAATTTAGTAGGTATATCTTCGGCACACGTTTCAGATGCAATAAGAAGAGTACACGAGTCTAATGCAATGTTTGCTAAAGAAGTTATTGATAATGCTTCTCGTGTGACTGACAGCGTTTGTATTATTAAAAAAGACGGAACAAAAGAACAATTTAATGTTCAAAAAGTTGTTGAAGCCGTTAAAAAGTCTGCCGCACGTATGATGATTAAATTTAGTGACGAAGATTTAAAAAGAATTTGTGATTTTGTTAATAAAAATGTTAGCGATTTACACAAAAACGAAATTTCTATTTGGGAAATTCACAATATCGCAGAAAGTGCTCTGGAAAGTATTAATCCGAGAGTTGCTCAAAGTTATAGAAATTACAGAAACTATAAAACTGATTTCGTGGCTATGCTTGATAAAGTTTATCAGGAAAGCCAAAAAATCATGTATATCGGTGATAAAGAAAACTCAAATTCCGATTCTGCGCTTGTATCTACAAAACGCTCATTGATTTTTAACCAATTAAACAAAGAATTGTACAAAAAATTCTTTTTAACAGTAGATGATTTGCAAGCTATTAGAGAAGGTTATATTTATATTCACGATATGTCAGCACGTCGTGATACTATGAATTGCTGCTTATTTAACGTTGCCGAAGTTTTAAAAGGCGGCTTTGAAATGGGTAATTTATGGTATAACGAGCCGAAAACATTAGATGTCGCATTTGATGTTATCGGAGATATTGTAATGGCTGCTGCAAGTCAACAATATGGCGGTTTTACTGTTCCGGAAGTTGATAAGATTTTAGCTCCTTATGCTGAAAAATCTTATGAAAAAATGTATAACAGATATATCTGTATGGGCTTATCTTTTGAAAAAGCAAGAGAAGAAGCATTGAAAGATGTCTTGAATGATTTTGAACAAGGTTTCCAAGGTTGGGAATATAAGTTTAATACTGTAGCTTCTTCACGTGGTGATTATCCGTTTATCACAATGACAATGGGGCTTGGAACCGGTGAATTCGAAAAAATGGCTTCTATGACTATGTTAAGAATTCATGCTAAAGGGCAAGGTAAAAAAGAAAACAAAAAACCTGTATTATTCCCTAAGATTGTGTTCTTATACGATGAAGAACTTCACGGAGAAGGCGGTGAACTTCACGAATTGTTTGAAGAAGGTGTTGAATGTTCAAGAAAAACAATGTATCCGGATTGGTTATCTTTAACAGGTGACGGATATGTTGCAAGCATGTATAAAAAATACAAAAAAGTTATTTCACCAATGGGCTGTAGAGCATTCCTTTCTCCTTGGTTTGAAAGAGGCGGAATGAGCCCGGCTGATGAAAATGATGTTCCTGTGTTTGTTGGAAGATTTAACATTGGTGCAGTAAGTCTTCACCTTCCGATGATTCTTGCAAAAGCAAGACACGAAAGCAAAGATTTCTATGAAGTTCTTGATTACTATATGGAACTTATCAGAAAAATTCATATCAGAACTTATGAATACTTAGGTGAAATGAAAGCCTCAGTTAACCCTCTTGCATACTGTGAAGGCGGTTTCTACGGCGGACATTTAAAACCTTCTGATAAAATTAAACCGTTATTAAAAGCTGCAACAGCATCATTTGGTATTACAGCTTTGAACGAATTACAAGAACTTTATAACGGAAAATCTCTTGTAGAAGACGGTGAATTTGCAATTGAAGTTATGGAATATATTAACAACAAAGTTAATCAGTACAAGGAAGAAGACGGAAATCTTTACGCTATTTACGGAACTCCTGCTGAAAATCTTTGCGGACTTCAGGTGCAGCAATTCCGTAAAAAATACGGTATTAAAGATAAAGTATCCGACAGAGGATATGTATCAAACAGTTTCCATTGTCATGTTGGTGAAAATATTTCACCTATTCAAAAACAAGATTTGGAAAACAGATTCTGGAATTTATTCAATGGCGGTAAAATTCAATATGTAAAATATCCGATTTCTTATAATAAAGAAGCCGTTAAGACCTTGTTGAGAAGAGCTATGGATAAAGGATTCTATGAAGGTGTAAATCTTTCACTTGCATACTGCGATGACTGCGGACATCAGGAATTGTCAATGGATGTTTGCCCGAAATGCGGAAGTAAAAACCTTACAAAAATTGACCGTATGAACGGATATCTTTCATATTCACGTGTAAACGGTGATACACGCTTAAATGAAGCAAAAATGGAAGAAATCAAAGACAGAGTAAGTATGTAGGGGTAAATATTATTTTTCATTCCCCGTGGTTAACAAGTGTCGTTATTTACGGGAAGTTTTTAGCAGGAGAAAAAATGAATTATCATGATATAACAAAAGACGATATGTTAAATGGTGATGGCTTGAGAGTCGTATTGTGGGTTTCAGGGTGTACTCATCATTGTGATGAATGTCAAAACCCTATTACCTGGGATCTTGCAGGAGGATTACCGTTTGATGAAGCTGCTGAAAATGAATTATTTGATGCGTTAGCAAAACCTCATTGCTCAGGTATAACTTTTAGCGGTGGAGACCCTATGCATCCGTTTAATAGGGCAGAAGTTACAAGACTGGCAAAGAAATGTAAAGAGCTTTTCCCTGATAAAACAGTTTGGTCTTATACAGGATTTTTGTGGGAAGATATTCAAAATGAAGAAATTGTAAAATATTTAGATGTCTTGATTGACGGTCGTTATGTCAAAGAGTTAAATGATAATAATCTTCACTGGGTCGGAAGCTCAAATCAACGAGTGATAAATGTTCCGGAAACTTTGAAAAATGGAAAAGTAGTTTTACATAAATAAAAAAACGGATTTAAATCCGTTTTTTTATTTGTTAATTCCGAAATATACAGCATCTGCAAATTCAGATCCTTCTTCACTTTTAAGTTTAATATAACCCGGTGATTTTCTAATTATATCTTTTTCTTTCTCTGTTAATTGTAATTCTTTATAAACACCGATTTCTTGAGTTTTTGGTTGTGGTTTAATTTCTTCGATTACTTCTTCAACCGGTTTTTCCTCAAATGGTTTTTCGTCCAAACGTCTTTCGTATCTTCTTTGTTCTTTTACTGAGCGTGATAACTTTTGTGGATTTTTACCTTTTTGATGGTAGTTTCTGGAATCAAGTCGTTCTTTTATAAATACATCAATTTTATCTTTAGTAATATTTTCACCTTCAAATTTTTGATAAACTTTGTAGCCTATTTTTTTCAGTTTTCCAATAAATGTTGCATCTTCGCTGTCAGGAATTGAAATTCTAGCATTGCCTGTTTTACTTTTTCCTATAAGTCCGTTAGGATAAGATTCAATAAGTTCTTTTAGACGTGTTTTTTTTGCACTATTTATGCCTGCTTGTGTTATTGGAATCCTGTATGTTGATGTGAAATTGATTTCTGTCATATTATACTCCTTTTTTGTACTAAACCTTGAGAAAATATTTTTTGTTATTTGTTTTTTATTTTATTGTTAAAATTTATTAAGGATTATATATTTAATATCGCAAAATTTTTGCTTGAGGATTTTTCATGCTTTCAAACAAAAAATACTAAAGGTAAATATGATATCAGGTATAAATAATATAAGTTTAGCTTCTAATATATATAACAAGCGTACAAGTAATCCCCATCCTGTTTTAAGATTTAATAAGGGATTAGCTTCTTCAGATACTGTTAATTTTACAGGTAAGTCACCGGCTTCAACATATAAAACTGTATTTGAATATTTAGCTGCTGAAATTTTAGGCAGTAATAAAAAATATCATGTCGGAGGAGAAAGAATTTCGGCAAATAAAATAGGAGAAGCTGTTAAATCATTATTTAATGAAGATAGAATGTTTCTTCCATATAATTATAGTGTAAGTGATAAAATAAAATGGAAAAGTTATATACCGCAAGATATTAGAGAGTTTTCGATAGGCAAAATTAATGAAGCTCGTACTCAACGTATGGAAGATTGGCGTACGTTTTTAAAATATTTAAGATCTCCGGAAGAATCAATGTTTTTGGTAAATCCTGAATTAGTTGCTCACATAAAAGAAGATGATTCATTAAGACTTGTAATTTGGAGTGCGATATCAAGTGAATTAAAGGAAAGTAATCGTCATATACCTGTTCCATTTAATGAAAAAGCTCTTTTGGAGACTATAAAAGGATTTTCTAATATAGAACCTAAAGATAGAGCAGTTAGATGTGCATCTCCTGCGTTTATAGATATGTATACTCATAGGCTGCGTGATAATTTACTTATGGATTTAGGACTTTCTGATAATGAATCTGTATGGGTAAAAGTTCCATCTATAGCGCATGATAAAATTCATAAAGATAAAAATATTAAAATGCTTGAAATATTGAGTTGTCGTAACTGGTGTACACGATCAAGTGTAGACAAAGCAGAGGCAGCATTAGAAGATGGAGATTTTTATATATATTTAGAACGCGGAAAGTCAAATCTTTGGGAACCATTAGTTGGTATGACTACTTTGCGAGGAAAAATTGATCAAATTCAAGGTGTAGAAAATAACAATATTGTCCCGCTAAATTTAGTAGGTGAAATTAGAGAATTTATAAATAAAAGAGGTTTAAAGCTTCATTCTGCAATTACAGATGAAGGTCCAAAAGCTTCACAAGCATTGATGATTAGCGAAAAATTAAATGAAACGCTGCCAAATATGAAATCAACATTTATGAAGGCAATAAAAGATAATAACAGTTTTGCAATGTTTAAGCATTTGGGTGTTGATGTAAAATATTTGGATGATAAAACTCTTCAAATAGGTACTTATCGTCCGTCATATATACTTAGTGCAACAAGAGGTATTACAGTACCTTATTCAATGTTTGGGTTAAACGAAGATATTTTGCTTTCGAATGTTAAAGTTATTGATGGAGATTTAATCTTATATAATAAAAATAAATTGTATAATTCTCTAATAACAAAATTCCCAACTAAACTTGAAGAAGTAACCGGCAAAATTGTTTGTACTGCAGGACAGTATGAACGGTTTAAAGCTGATATAGACAAGCTTATTGGAAATAATATGTCAAAATTAGTAATTAAATATCAATAAAATAGTTTTGTGCAATGAAATCTCATCTATATGGGGTATGTCAAATTAGGGCTTAGAACATATACTTAATACGTGGGGCGAGAGGCAGGTATTGTATGTTAGCACAAACTATCAGAAATAATTTAAAAGATATAAATAATCTAAAGATGAGAACTAAAGCAACTAAATTTAGCAGTCTTTTTCAGTCTGCACCAACAGAAATTGAAGCTTTAGGAAAGGAATTCAGACAGGTTCTTATGAAAGATGGTTTGATTGAAGTAGAACAAGATGATTCTTTGTTTGATGAAATCCCTGAATATGAAGAAATTACTGTTTTTGAAGATTGTGATATTGATGAGGAAGAAATTGCAGAATATATTATTGAAAATCCAAACGAAGTTGTTGTGGAATTTCCGATTATTTCAGATATTCAGCTTGACGAAAAACTTCCGTTTTTTAAATCACTTAGTATGAAGTTAGCGAGTTTATAAGTAATATAAATATAAATCAAATTATGAGGGCTTTTAAAAGTCCTCATTTTTTGTGTGTTTATGATAAAATTTCAAAATCGGTTAAATAAGGAGTAATTTTTTGGTAAATTGTATTAAAGAAAAATTAATTAATATAAAAGGTGATTTGTTTGGTGCAATTATCGCAAGTATTATTGCGTTTCCACAAGCCTTGGCGTTTGGTGTAGCATCGGGTTTGGGAGCCGGTGCAGGTATTTGGGGGGCAATAATACTATCATTTATTGCAGGTGTTCTGGGATGTAATTTACCATTAATTTCCGGACCTACCGGACCGGTTGCAATAGTAACAGCAGTTATTGTAGCGGGTGTTTCAGGTAATCTCGCAAATGTAATTCCGATTCTTGTTATGGCGGCATTTTTTCAGATAATTATTTCTTTAACACCGGTTCCAAGAATGATTAAATATGTTCCATATCCTGTAATCTCAGGTTTTTTGACAGGTATCGGGATGATAATAATAATTTTACAATTGTCTCCTCTTTTAGGCGGTGCGGTGCATTCATCAACTATTAAAACTCTTTTGTATTATCCTGAATTGTTTCGCAGTATAAATATTCAGGCGGCATTTTTGGGTGTTGGAACTCTGTTTTTTCTGTTCTTTACTCCGAAATTTATTACAAAAATTATACCGTCACAGCTTTTAGCACTTGTAATTATGACAGGAGTTGCTTATCATTTTGGGCTTGATGTTGAAAAAATTACGGGTATAAGTTTTTCGCTGCCTCATGCTTATATTCCGCATTTTACACTTGATTCTGTAATGCGTGATATCCCGGCGGCTTTAACTCTTGCTTTCATTGCAACAAGTGAAAGTTTGTTAACGGGGATTATAATGGATTCTTTGACTAAGGTAAAACACAATTCAAAGCGCCTTGTTGCATCTCAAGGGATTGGTAACATCTTTTGTGCATTAACGGGTTCTATGTATGGTACTGCGGCTACTATGCGAAGTGTTGCGGCAGTCAAAGCTGGAGCATCAACAAGAGTTTCTGCAATATTGTGTTCAATTATCTTAGCTGTTGTTTTGTTTAAATTTACAGGATTTATTTCTCAGATTCCTATTTGTGTGCTTGCAGCAATTCTTATCAAAATCGGTTATGATATTTTGGACTTGAAAGTCGTTAAAGTTTTAAAATATGCGCCGAAAGATGATTTATATGTGCTTCTTGCAGTGTTGTTTTTAACTGTATTTTATAATTTGATTTTTGCGCTCGGCATTGGTGTGATTTTGGCGGCAATTTTGTATGCAAAACGTGTTGCTGATAATACGAATATCAAAGTTGTAGAAAAATATAATCCTGCTGATTATACACCGTTTGAAACAAAGGTTGAACGTGAATCTCATTATAAAATTAGAATTTTACATATTGACGGACAGTTCTTTTTTGGTTCTATTACCCAGATTGTTTCGCATTTTGATGAATTATTGGGAACACGGTATATTATTTTGAATTATTCATCAAATTCAGAACTTGATATGTCTGCGATTTTTGCGCTTGAAGATATTATAGTAAGACTTCAGGCACAAAAAATTAAGCTTTATCTTGTAATTCCGAATGACAAAGTTTTTAATCAGTTAAAATCAATGGAAATTATTTCGCAGATTGGTGAAGATGCGCTTTTGCAAGATGAAACCGATGCTATAAATAAGGCACTTAGCGAAGCTCATTTGGATTTTTCTGTGATAGAATAAAAGAAAAAAAGGAGAAATTATGTTTCAAGTTTATACATCAACAGACAAATCTGAATTATCAAAAAACTTAATCGGAGAATTCAAGGATTGGGATGAAGCGATGGACTGTGCAGAACAGGCAATTGAAGGTAAAACCGGTATCAGATATATAGTTGAAGAAACAAACGGAATTGTTAACAGCTACGGCGAATTAATAGCTTCAGTTGTAGCTGAAAGTGATTTTAATTAATTCTCATTTTTTCAACAAGTTTTGTATAGCGTTTATAGTCTTTTCCCCAGTCTTTCAGTGATTCTAAAACCGGACGAAGGCTGCAGCCGATGTCTGTCAGTGTATATTCAACTTTTGGCGGAATTTGAGGGTAAATTTTGCGTTCCACAAGTCCAAGTTCTTCCATTTCACGAAGTTTAGATGTCAGGACTTTTTGTGTTATTCCAGTTACTGCTTTTTTTAGTTCGCCAAAGCGTTTTGTACCTGTTAAAAGTTCGCGGATTATAAGGACTTTCCACTTACATCCAAGCATTTTTAATGTTGTTTCAATTGGGCACTTTGGTAGGTCTTTAGAATTCATTTTTACTCCGTTAGTATATTTTAGGTACTATAAACTATATTTATACTAACAGCTTCTGGTAAGGAAATCAACTTTGTTAAGCTAATAAATATTCTGACAATTCTTCTGTGGTAAAATCATACTCGCAAACAGATGCATAACCTGTCGGGAGAATAAATTTTATATATTCATCCGTTGCTTTTTTATCGTTTGTAATTGTTTTTATAATTTTATTTTTATCAAAATTTTGAAGCGGTTTGTATTCATATTTGTTGATTAAATCTTCACATAAAAATTTGTATTCTTTATCAATAAGGTTAAGATTCAGGGCAAGTTTCATTGCAAAATTAATCCCTTCGATTACGCATTCGCCGTGGGTATATTTTCTGTAATTTGTCAGGTTTTCCACAACGTGACCGTAAGTGTGGCCGTAGTTTAAAATCTTTCTTAAGCCGGATTCTTTTTCATCTTTTTGAACCACTGCGATTTTTAATTTGATACACATTTTTATGAGTTCTTTCAGTGTTAAAATATCTTTGCTTAAAATTTTTTGATAGTGTTCGGTTAAAAAATTTATCAGGTGAGCGTCATTGTCAGGTTCACAGCATTTTTCAATAAACCCGTATTTTAAAACTTCACCAAGTCCGCTTTTGAATTGTTTTTCATCTAGTGTTTTTAAGAAATTAACGTTAATAAAAACGGCTTTTGGCTGGTAAAACGAACCTATTAAGTTCTTACCGAATTTTGTATTTACTGCGGTTTTTCCGCCGACAGAGCTGTCTGTAGCTGCAAGCAGGGTTGTCGGGACTTGTATAAAGTTTATACCGCGCATATAAATAGATGCCGCAAATCCTGAAATATCACCAATTACACCGCCGCCGACTGCAATTATTGCATCTTCTCTTTTTAAATTTTTTGAGAGGGCAAAATCTAAAATTTTTGATAAATTTTTATGATTTTTTTGATGCTCTCCATCAGGTAGGACAAGGGTTCTATCTTTTGGAAAATCTAAAATTTTTGAATATAATTTGTGAACTTTTTTACTATAAATTACTATATAATTTTTGTGATTCATTTCATCAAGAATTGATTTTTTTAATTTGTTTAAATCGCTGTTATTTATATAAATTGGATAATTAATTTCTTTTTCGCTAATATTTACGGATAAATTAATCATGTAAAGCTCCTGTAATTTCTTCAACTATTCTATTTGGTGTTTTGTTATTTGTATTTATAATTATGGATGCAGATTCGTAATTTTTTTCTCTTATTCTGAGGATTTCGTCAATTTTTTCTACTGACATTTTACCACAAAGAAGCGGTCTTGTCGTGTTATTTTTTATACGTTCATAAATTGTTTCTGGTGAAGTTTTTAGATAAATCACAGTTGAATTATTTAGTAAAAACTTTCGGGTTTCGGGATTTTCAAAAGCTCCGCCGCCGAGAGAGATTATTGTATTTCCCGTAATAAAAGAAGATAAAATAATTTCCTGTTCAAATTTGCGAAAATAGTTTTCTCCTTTTTGAGCAAAAATTTCTGAAATTTTCATATTTTCTTTTTCTTCAATAAGAAAATCAATATCGGTATATTTGAAATTTAATTTTTCGGATAAAAGTTTTGCAATTGTCGTTTTGCCTGAACCCATCATCCCTGTTAATACTATAGTTTTCATTTTTTTATAATAGCTTAAATTTTAAAAAAAATAAATATATTTAACTTTTTTGACTTAAAGGTTTAATAAGGTATTATGAGAAAAAGAGGAAAATTATGTTAAAGAAAATATTAGCGTTATTGATGGTTGTAATCTTTGTTTGCTGCGGCTGCGGTAAAAAACAGGATGAACCTATGGCAAATGATTTAAATACAATTTTAAAGCGGGATAAACTTATTGTCGGTGTTAAGACTGATACTTATCCGTTCGGTTTTCTTGATAAAAAAGGACATTATTCTGGTTATGATGCGGCGTTAGCAAGGATTATCGCGCGCGGAATTTTGGGAAGCGATAAAAAAGTTGAATTTGTTCCGGTTTCGGCATCAGACAGAATGATGAAACTTTATTCGAATGAAGTTGATATGATTATTGCGACTATGTCAATAACTTCAAAACGTCAGGAACTTTTGGATTTTTCAATGCCGTATCACACTGCAGGGCAGGCTTTGTTGGTCAAAAAAGGCTCAAGTGTAAAGTCTTTGAGGGATTTAAACGGTAAACGTGCTATTATTGTTTTCGGGTCAACCGTTGAAACAAGCTTGAGAACTGCTGTTCCAAATGTAGGTGTAATTGGTTACAGAAATTATCCAGATGCTTATAAGGCATTAAAAGCTGGTAAAGCGGATGCAATTGTAGCAGATGATACAATTTTGCTTGGAATGGCATTGAAAGATGATAGTGTTGTGCTTCTTCCAAAAAGATACACGAAAGAACGTTATGCAGTCGCATTTCGTAAAGGTATTGAGTCGCGTGACCTGATTCGTGCAGTAAATAATGTAATTGATATTGAAACCCGAAAAGGAAACTTGAAAAAGATAAAAGCTGATTACGGGATTAAATAGAAATTTTTAACAAGTTCAATTTCCTGCGTTTTGTTAAGCGCAGGATTTTTTAATTTTTCACTCAGGATGAAATCAAAAATTTCAGAGTATTTAGGAGATGGAGCAATCCCGATTCCTTGAAGGTCTTTTCCTGTTATTTCAGGTTTTATATGTCTTAATTTATCTATATATCTTCCTGTTATTTCAGGGTTTACGGTTGCAAACATCAAAATTGTCTCTAAATTTATTCCTTCAAAAGCTTTGTAGATCTCAAAGTCAGAATTGTAGCTTTTTCTCTCCAAAACTTTAAAATCATCAACAATTTTTTGTTCTGTTTTTGTAAGCGGCAAGTTTGAAATATTCGGAAGAAGTCCGACATAAATTATCCAGGGAAATGTTGGTTTGTACTCTTTAATAAGTTCTTCCAAATTAGTTTGCGGCAGGGTAAATTCTTGCGGACTGATAAGTTTATAGATTCCTTCATTTACAAATTTTTCAAATGCTGTCCATAAGTTGAGGCTAAAAGTTTCGACAAGTTCTTTTTTTAGGCGCTTGTATGACATATCATAATTTATATTTTGCAAATATTTATCTTGAAGTTTTTTTGTATGTTCGTCAAGTTCAAACCCAAAGCGCACGGAAAATTTCAATCCGCGTACAATTCTTGTCGGGTCATCAATAAAACTGTTATCGTGGAGCACTCTTAGTTTTTTATTTTTTATATCTTCAAGTCCGCTTGTGTAATCAATAATTTCACCTGTAAAAGTTGATTTTGCCATAGCATTAATTGTGAAATCGCGGCGCAAAATATCTTCTTTTAACGAACATCCGATATTATTTACCTTTGGAAGATGACCTTTTTGGGGGTAAATTTCGCTTCGGGTTGATGCTATATCAATTTCTTCACCATCAAGTTTGATTCTAACAGTTCCAAAAGGCTCATTAATTTGTAGAATTTCGGCATCAGGCAGGGTTTGTGCAAACTCAATCGCATTTCCCTGATATGTAAGGTCAATATCAAAACTTTCTTTGCCGAGGAGTTCATCTCTGACCACTCCGCCAATATAATATAAGTTTTTATCTTTAAGATTCATTTTGCACATAATATCAGAAATAAATATTTACCCTCATTTATATTGATGATGTTCATATGTTGATTTTAGCGTAAAATAGTGTAAAATGAAAGTTATTAATACGTTTTGTCATACTGGACTTGTTTCAGTATCTCGTTATAAAGACTCTGAATCGAGTTCAGAGTGACATTATACAAAGAGGAATATTATGTTACAAGAAGCTACTAAAGCACTTAATTCAGCATTTAATAACAGTTTTATAAAAAAACTCAGCCAATATCTTCACGATTGTGTAAGAGAAGAGGTTAAAAGTTCTACTTTCAGAAACCTGAAAGGGGATAAAGATAACAAGTGGATTTTCTTAAAAGAACAGGAAACTTTGTTAACTCAAGGACTTGAATATCTCAAGCTTGACGGTTCAAACCCTAACTTGACAGAACTTATGCTTCAAGGGGTTTCAAGCGCAAGAGATAAATATTTGATTTATGGTTATATGTTTCTTGTTGGACGTAACGGAAAGTCAAAACGACACAACGAATTTTTAACACCGCTTTTGTATGTTCCATGTAAGTTAGAACGCAACGGTGTTAGTATAAATTGTATTTTACAGGATGAAGTTTTATCTCTTAATACAGGTGCTTTAGCTGCACTTCTTAAAAAAGGCGAAGATGATGATGAAGTAGATTTGTTTTTGGAAGGTATTTTGGATGTTGTTCCTGATTTACCTGTTACAAAAGAAAAAATGGATATTTTCCTTACTACTTTAAAATCGTTGATTCCTGATTTGGAAATTTCAACCGACCCGTCTGAAGATGTTGATGAAGATAATGTCACAAAAGATGAGAACTCTTCAAGAGATTTATCTGATGTTCAAATTACCGGTGAAAATTATGATGAAATAATTGATGATGATATACAAGAACATAAACAAAAAGCTGCGGTTGGCGAAATTAAAAAACTTTCCGTAACTTATCAGAGTGCGATTATTTTAACAAAACGTCCGGCAGTAACAGCAGGTGTTTTACACGAATTGATGCAGATAGCAGAAAAACCAAGCGGAGTTTTTCGTGAAACAACTTTAGGTGTAATCAACGATGAATACACTCAATCTGCCGAAAAAATGTTCCCGCTGAAAGAATCTGATTCTGATTTTTATCCGATAACACCGCTTTCGTTAAGTGATTCTCAGGAAAGAGTGTTAAAGAATGTAGAAAACAGTAAACTTATTGCAGTACAAGGACCTCCGGGGACAGGTAAATCCCAAACTATTGTGAACCTTGTTGCGCACTTGATTGCCAACGGAAAGACTGTCCTTGTGGCTTCTCGTATGGATAAAGCTGTTGATGTTGTTGCTGACAGGCTTAACGCACTTGGTGCTCCGTATTTGGCACTTCGTGCAGGCAGGATGAATTATCAAAAACAATTGAGCACTCAATTACAGGAATTAACATCAGGAAAATTTGCGTTAGATGATGGTGTAGAGGACTTTATCTTTGCAGACGTAAAAGATATGAAACAGCATCTCGATGTTCTGCGCGAAACAGAAGAAAAGTGCGAAAAAATTATTAAACTGGAAAAAGACTGGCATGATTTGAAAGATGAAATTAAACAGCAGTCAGCTCTTGTCGGTGAACTTGAATATATTAAACGCCCTTTGAAAAAATCTGAAATTGATAATGTAAATGATGTTATTAAAACTTTAAATGATAATATGGAAAAATCAGGGTTCTTTGCCTCATTTGCAAATATGTCAAGTGTAAGACAGTTAAAGAAAATTCTTGATTTAAAACATTTTGATGTTGAACCTGAAACTTTGGACAGACTTCAAGTTGAACTCGGGTTTGTTACACAAAAATGGAGATTACGTAAGATTGAATCTGATATTCAAAAAACAGGAAATCTCCACGTAATGATGGAACAGATTCGTCAAATGAAAAGAAAACAAGGATCTCTTGCGATTAATATATTGAAAAGTTCCCGCCGTGAAGCTTTGAAAGTTCTGTTACGTGATGCCAAAAAAGTTCGTAGAATCAAAGTTCATGCCCTTTCTCTTGTTGAACGTAAAAAGAAAAAATCAAATAATATTATGGAAGAAGAAGACTTTAAACCGTTGTTGGATGCGTTTCCTTGCTGGTGTGTAACAACTTATGCGGTTTCTGATTCTCTGCCTTTGAAACCTGGCATGTTTGATGTTGCAATCATTGATGAAGCTTCTCAATGCGATATCGCAAGCTGTTTCCCAATAATGTATCGTGCGAAAAAGACTGTTGTTGTCGGTGATGATAAACAATTGCCGCACCTATCATTCCTTGAAAAGGCTAAAGAACAATCCTTCTTGAGTCAGTACGGAATTCCTGATAAATATCAATTAATGTGGAGATTCAGAACAAATTCAATGTTTGATTTGGCTGATTACTATTCAATGAATTCTGTTATGCTTGATGAACATTTCAGAAGTCTTCCGCCGATTATTAATTTTTCTAATAAAGAATTTTATAATGATAGAATTCGTGTTATGAAAAAGGATTCATCAACAGATACTGCGATTGATATTATCAAAGTTCCTGATGGTAAAGTTGATATGGATGCAACAAGAAATCTTCCTGAAATTGAAGCTCTTGTTAAAACTTTACACGAAATCATTATTGAAGATGAAAAAAATAACCCTGATAAACCTGTTTCTATCGGTATAATTTCACCATTCAGAGCGCAGGTTGAACAGTTAAAAATATCTGTACCGAAAGTTCTATCAGATTATATGATTAAAAAACACCAGATTGAAATCGGTACAGCGCATACTTTCCAGGGTGATGAACGTGATATTATTTTAATGTCTTGGGCATTTGCAAATAATTCTTACCCGCAAAGTATTACGTTCTTGCAAAAACCTAACCTGTTTAACGTTGCAATTACACGCGCAAGAAGTAAATGTATAAACTTTGTATCTCATGATTTAGAAACAATGCCTGATGGTCATTTCAGACATTATGTTTCTTACCTGAAGCAATACAAAGAACGTAAAGAAGCTATTTTAAACGAAGGAATAGATGAAAATATTTATAAAAACTCTTTGGAGCGTGAAATCGCAGAAGAAATCAGAAAACTTGACCATAGAGTTGCCGCAGGTGTCGAAATCGCAGGGTTAAGTGCTGACCTTGTTGTAGATGATAAGTTTATTATTGAAATTGACGGCGAAGAAGATAATAAAAAACTACACCACATGTCAAATATGAAAAAACAAGCAATTTTGGAACGCTGCGGATTTAAGGTTAAACGTATTACATACAGAGAATGGCAGTATTCTGCAAAAGCTTGTCTTGATAGAGTTTTGAATATTGATTAATATTTGCCGTATTTCTTTTCAAGATAATTCGGGTCATTGTCATATTTGTGGGTGTATGTTGTTATGACATCTTTTTTCCCTGATATTCGCAAGATATAGTAAAATATTGTTGCAACATATTCGTGATGAAATTCAGGAAGATATTGAGGTGACAATGAAAGCGAAATAATTTCCGGTTTCATATTCTTTTCGTTTAGGGTTTTGAAAATTGAATAGAAAGTTTTTTCAACGTCTTTTTGAGATTTTATGAACGAAAATTTTTCAGCCGTATCAAATCCTGTGTTGCTTGTGTAATCCGCGTCAATACTTAAGAAAACTTTTTTACCTTTAAAGTCAGGTAATGTTTTTTCTGTGCAAGTTACTATTTTTACTTTTTTATGCTGATTTATTGGCGTGAATAAATAATCATAAAGTTTTTTATTTGGAGGAATTTCATTAATTTTGCCTGTTTTAGTATTAATCAAAAATTCTTGAGTAAAAGGTTCTTTGTATATCGGTGTAAATGCGAAGTGCAGCCATCTGATATTAGGATTCATAGAATTTCCGTAAAAAGGTGTAGCCTTGCCGCGCGGAATAAGATGGTAATCGTTTTCTGCAAAAAGTGTTTGAAGATTTAAATCTTTTGCCTCTTCATGTGGCATAACCCAGTAGATTTCTTTTAATTCCGGATTCTTTGCAATAAGTTCATTAATCCAGTTTTCAACACCTGCACTTCCTTCTGAGATTACGGGATAATTAAGATAAATATCACTATGGGTATCAAAATTTACAAGTATTTCAGGAATTTTAATCTCATGGTTTCTTGCGTATTCACTAACCTCAAGTGCTTGATTGTGGTCTGTATTTAAATCTATAAGTTTAGTATTTTGTGTAACTTTTTTTATCAGGGGTTCTACTTGTAAAAGGTAATCTTGTTTTGGCTTAAGATTAATAAGAATTCCTGTTATAACCAATCCCAGTAGAAGAATTACCGTAAATATTTGTTTTTTATCCATTCATCTCCCCTTGTTATAATTATTTTATGTATAAATATTTCGGTGGTCAAATAATTATTATTTTACAACAAATATTTTTCAGCTAAGATAATTACATAAGTTGAAATATAAGAGGTTTTAGAATAATGAAAAAGGTTTATATAGAAACAATGGGCTGCCAGATGAATAAATCAGATACTGAACGCATGTTCGGTATGCTGTCTAATTTCGGCTATACAGAAACAAAAGAACCGAAAGAAGCTGATTTATTAATGGTAAATACCTGTTCTATCAGGCAATTAAGTGAAGATAAAGCATTTAGTCTTATCGGAACGTGGGGAAAATGGAAAAAATCAAGACCTGAGTTAAAAATCGGTTTTTGCGGTTGCGTAGCACAACAAAAAGCTGAACAAATTTTTAAACGTGCGCATTATGTTGACTTTGTTCTCGGTACTCATAAGATTTATTCTTTACCTGAAATAATTAAGGCAATTGAAGCCGGTGAAAAGGTTTGCGAATGTGAAGAAACTCATGCAACAGAAGATGATAAAGCGGTTAAATTTGAAATTAATCGTGTAAAATCTGTTAATGCTTGGATTCCGATTACAGAAGGCTGTAATAATTTCTGCACATATTGTATTGTACCTTATACCCGCGGCAGAGAACGTTCAAGACTTCCTGAAACTATTTTAAAAGAAGTAAAAGATGCACTTGCAGACGGGTTTAAGGAAATTACACTGCTTGGGCAAAATGTTGACAGCTATGGGAAAGATTTTAAAGACAGAAATTATCGTCTTGCAGATTTGCTTCGCGAAGTTAACGCAATTGAAGGTAAATTCAGAATTCGTTTTGTAACTTCATATCCGACAGATATAACTGATGATTTAATTAAAACGACTGTTGAGCTTGATAAGGTTTGTGAATATTTCCATATTCCTATGCAATCAGGCAGTAGTGAAGTTTTAAAGAAAATGAACCGCCGCTATGATAGAGAAACTTATATAAAAATTGCTCAAAAAGTTCGAGATATGGTTCCGGATGTTACGATAACAAGTGATTTTATTGCAGGTTTTCCGGGGGAGACCGAAGAGCAGTTTGTTGAAACCTTAACAGCGATGGAAGAAGTCGGGCTTGATTATTCAAACACTGCGGCGTATTCACCGCGCGAAAAAACGGTTGCGGCAAAATGGGTTGATAAATATATTGATGAAGATACAAAATTTGAACGTCTTGCTCGTTTAAATGAACAGAACCGCAAATGTTGTCTTGAATCTAACAAAAAATTCTTAGGTCGTGAGATGGAAGTTTTAGTGGAAAACTTTGAAAATCATAAAGGAAAAAATGTTATAACAGGCAGAACCCGTAATAACAAAATCGTTCATATTCCTTGTGATAAAGATATGACAGGTGAATTTGTCAATGTTAAAATCATCGGTGTTAAAACCTGGTATTTGAACGGTGAATTGATATAAAAAATCTAGTTATAAGATCCAAGGCATTTGAAAAACGATGTTTTTGGTTTAATTTCTTCTATTGCATTTGCGATATTAGAATCCTTAATGTGCCCGTCAAGGTTTATAATAAAGGTATATTTACCTTGTTCTTTTCTTGATGGGCAGGAAGAGATATATGATAAATTAATGTTGTGTTCTGAAAATATTTTTAGAATTTCTAATAATGCCCCCGGTGTATTGCTTGTTTTGAATGCAACTGTTGTTTTGTCATTACCTGTTATATCGGTTTCAATCGATCCAATTAGAATATATTTTGTATTGTTGTTTTTATCATCATTAATATTTTCTTTTAATATATTCAACATACAATTTTGTGCAATTTTACGGTTTCCTATGGAAGCATATGTAAGGTTATGATTGCGTAAATCATTAGCGGCTTCCAACATTGTCGGAGTTTCAATAAGATTAAGGTGTCTTGGTAATTCGTTTTGGATAAATTCCTGACACTTTCCTAAAAGACGAGGCGTAGAGATTAAACCTGTTATGCTGTAAAATTCTGTAGTTTTAGATAAAAGACAAAGTTCTATCGGAATAATAATTTCTGCAATTATTTTAATATTTGGATTTTCGGAGTACATAAGGCAATCCAGAGATTCTCTAATTGTTCCGTCAATAGTATTTTCTAATGGTAAAACTCCCAGAGTATCAGGATTCTGTCCTACATAATCAACAATTTGCTTAATTGTTGTCATTGGTGTTGTAAAACAATTTTGCAAATTAAACCTTGTACAAAATTCATCTTTTGCCATATCTGAAAACGAATTTACAGGTTCAAGAAATGCAATATTTCTAACAGATTCAAAATTGACCATTTACTTAACTCCATCTTTCAATTAGAATTATAACAGAAATTAAGGGAAAAGGGAAGAAATGTCAGGTATAAAGTTTGGAACAGACGGTTGGCGTGCCGTAGTCGGAAAAGATTTTAACGCAGAAAATGTAGAAATTGTCTCTAATGCAATTGGGAAATATGTATTTGAAAATTATGGGATTTATAAGACGATAATTGTTGGTTATGATCCGCGAAATATGGCTCGAGAATTTTCGATGCAATGTGCTGAAATTTTAAAAAACAGGGGCTTTAAGGTTTTGTACAGTGACAAAGTTATACCTACACCTGTTCTTGCGTATAATGCCAAGGTTTTGGATGCGTGTGCTGTTATGTTTACAGCATCTCATAATCCGCCTGAGTATCTTGGGATAAAATTTATTCCGGATTATGCAGGTCCTGCAACTTCTGAAATTACTGATGAAATTGTTTCCAATTTTGGTAAAGAATCTTCAGTTTGTGTTAAAGGTGATATTATTGTAACTGATTTTTCTGCTTCATATTTTAAAAGAATTAAAGAAATTATTGATTTCAGTAGAATTAAGGATCTTAAAAAAAGAATAATTTTTGATGGGTTGTATGCTGCAAGTATCGGTTATTTTGATAAACTTTTATCAGATAACGGAATTGAATATGACAGTATTCATATGTATCACGACCCTAATTTTGGCGGAGGAATGCCTGAACCTAAACCAAAATATATGTCAGAAATGATTGATTATGTAAAAAAACATGATAATTATACCGGTTTTGCCAATGACGGTGATTCTGACAGATTCGGTGTTGTTAACGAAAACGGAGAATATGTTACACCAAACGAAATTATTGCAATACTTTTAATGCATTTGAAGAAAAATAAAAAATATTCCGGTTCATTAGTTAAAACAGTAGGCGGAAGTCTAATGCTCGATATAATTGCGCAAAAGCTTGGGGTTGAAGTAATTGAAACTCCTGTCGGATTTAAACATGTGGGTGAAGCTATGCGTAAGTATAATCCGATTATTGCAGGCGAAGAGTCCGGTGGTTTGAGTATTCAAGGGCATATTCCCGAAAAAGACGGAATACTTGCAAATCTGCTTATTTTAGAAGCTATGGCTTATGAAGGTAAATCTTTGATTCAACTTCAAGAAGAACTTCACAATTTTGTCGGTTGTACTTTTATAAATACAAGAGTTGATAAAAAACTTGAAAATGTTGAAGAAATAAAACCGGTTTTAGAAAAATTCTCACAACTTAATGAAGTTACCTGTATGAAAGTTTCTAAAAAAGATTTTAAAGATGGAGTGAAACTTTATCTTGAAGATAATAAAACTTGGATTTTGGTTCGTCCGTCCGGTACAGAACCGCTTTTGAGAATTTATATTGAAAGCGATACTCAGGACAAAATTGATAAAATTATAAGTTTTGTAAAGTAATAATTTAGATTTTAGCAATTATTCTATTGAGCATTGTTTGTATATGCGTGTGTAGAAAAATAGAAAGGAAATTTACCTCATGGAAGTTAGAAATAATACCCTGAGTTTTGGTATGGCATTTGTAAAACCTAAAGCCGAAGAGATTGCAGATTTTACCCGATTAGTTACAAAAGGCAGACGCCCGAAGTTAGTAGCTCGTGGTCTTACACAAGTTCAAAAAAGCCATGCTGCAGATAGATATACAGATATTCATTATTTGCCGGATGCAAAAGGTTTTTCTGTAATTCCGAAAGCCGAGCTTGATAAAGATACCAGAGAACTTGTAGAACTTACTCTTGGCGGCACTTCAAGACCATTTTATCCTGGTACTGAACTTCCTACAAGATTATCAAAAGCTAAAGCAGCATTTGATACTGATGTGACCAGGTTAGAAAAACAGAAGGTTTCAAACTTAAAACAATTTTGTGTTGGTGTTAAAGGTGTCTTTAATATGTTAAAAGAATCTGCACGAGTTATTTTATTTGCGACAAAAGATACACTTCCTGCAAGTTTAAGAGCTGCATCAGCTGAAGCGACACGTGTTGAAAAAGGTGTAAATGACGAACTTGCAAAAATTGCAGCACGTGCAAAAAGACAACAGGCAAATGAAAAATTAATTGATAAAGCATTAAAATAAATTTACGGGTTAACAAAACTAAACAAACATGGCAAAACACGGTTGACACCGTGTTTTGTTTGTCTTAAGATTGGTATGCTTGAAGTATAATGACCGAAATATTATAGCAAGCAAATGGCAAGGTTTACGCTTTGTCGAAGTAGTACATAGAAAAAAGAAAAAGGAATGCAAATGGCAAACAGCACTAAGAAAAACAGAATCAGAGTTTGTTTGAAAGCTTATGATCACAAACTAATTGATGTATCTGCTGAAAAAATCGTAGAAACAGCAAAAAGAACAGACGCTAAAGTAGCCGGACCTATTCCTTTACCTACAAAAAGACGTATATATTGCGTTTTGCGTTCACCACACGTAGATAAAAAATCTCGTGAACATTTTGAAATGAGAACACATAAACGAATTATCGATATATACGAGCCAACTCAACAAACAATGGAAGAGTTGCGCAGATTAGATTTACCGGCTGGTGTAGATATCGAAGCAAGATAGTTGCAAGAGATTCCAGTCTTTGAAAATTGAATAAGCATTATGCACAATAATGTGAACTGCGACCGGTCGGGGCGAAAGTTTAAAAATCCGAACGGAGAGGTGAAAGCCCTCAAGTTAAGGTAAAGTGATACGTAGCGCTCACAAGCGAAAGATGCAACCGGTGCAAATAAAAGACTCTTGTCTTTCTATGGGTAAAGGTTGTACGGAAAGGTAAAAATTATGACACTAGGTGTAATAGGAAAAAAAGTTGGAATGACTCAAATCTTTGACGAACAAGGTTTGGCTATCCCTGTAACTGTTATCAAAGTTGACGAAACTGTTGTAACTCAGGTTAAAACAGTTGAAACTGACGGATACAATGCTATTCAAGTTGGTACAGTAGCAGCTAAAGAAAAACACTTGACAAAAGCTCAATTAGGTCATTTTAAGAAAAATAACTTATCAAACTACAGACATCTTCAAGAATTCAGAGTTGAAAATCCTCAAGATTACAAAGTAGGTGATAAGGTTGAACTTTCAGTATTAGAAAATGTTGAAAAAGTAGACGTAACTGGTAAATCAATAGGTAAAGGCTTCCAAGGTACAGTGAAAAGATGGAACTTCGGAAGAGGACCTATGGCTCACGGTTCTAAAAACCACAGAGAACCTGGTTCAATCGGTGCAGGTACAACTCCTTCACGTGTTATCAAAGGTAAAAGAATGGCTGGTAACATGGGTAACGAAAGAGTTACTATTACTAAATTGAAATTAGTTAAAGTTGATTCAGCTAACGGTTTAGTATTAGTAAAAGGTTCAGTACCTGGCTGCGAAGGCAGATTGGTAACAATCGTACCTACAAGAACTAAATGGAATTAACCCTCCAAAATCTCCCTCAGACAAGGAAAGTCTTAAAAACCGGCTGGTCTTGCCAAATAAAGCTTGGAGCAAGCGGTAAGCAGTCTTAAACGGAAAGATAATTAAAATAAAGGAAAATTAAAATGTCAAAAGAAATATTAAGTACAAATGGAGAAAAATTAGGCGAAATTACTTTAGAAAAAAGTGTTTTCGGTGTAGAACCTAATTTACACGTAATGCACTTAGCATTAAGAAGACAATTAAATAATGCTCGTCAAGGTTCAGCTTGTGCTAAAACAAGAGCTGAAGTAGCAGGCGGCGGAAGAAAACCTTGGAAACAAAAAGGTACAGGCAGAGCAAGAGCTGGTTCTCTTCGTTCACCATTGTTCGCAGGCGGTGGCGTTATCTTTGGACCAAAACCAAGAAGCTTTGCATTCAACATGCCTCAAAAAGCTAGACAATTAGCTCTTAAATCAGCATTGTCAGCTAGAGAAGCTCAATTGGTTGTAGTTAAAGATTTCTCAACAATTGCAGAACCTAAAACAAAATTAATGGTTAGCGCATTGAAATCATTAAACGTAAGTGGAAAAGTTTTAGTTGTAGCTGATACGAAAGCTGAAGAAAACAAAAATCTTGAACTTTCAGCAAGAAATATTCCAAGCGTAAAACTTTTATTACCAACCAACTTAAATGTGAAAGATTTATTGGAAGCTGATTTTGTTGTTATGACTGAATCCGCTGTAAATGAAATTACAGAAAGGTTACAATAATGAGTAAAGAAACAGAAAGACTATATGACGTTATTAAAAAGTCATTAATTACAGAAAAATCAGTGGCAGCAACAGAAAATGCACAATATACTTTCGAAGTAAAAAAAGATGCAACAAAAATTGAAATTGCTAAAGCTGTTGAATTAGCTTTTCCTGGAAGAAAAGTTACAAAAGTAAGAACAGTTTATATGCCATCTCACGAAAAAAGAATGGGATATAAATTCGGTAGAACAGATTCATCTAAGAAAGCAATCGTTACTATCGAAGGTGAACCAATCGAATTTATTAACGTATAATGGATTTTATGAAATCCATCGGGGCGCTTATGGCATATGTCCCTAAAATGAAAAAGTACAAAGCCAATAGTAGGAGAAAATAAAATGGCAAACAGAAAAATTAATCCGACCACTCCGGGACAAAGAGGTATGACAAGAAGTGATTACCAAGAAATCACTACTTCAACTCCTGAAAAATCTTTATTAAGATCATTGAAAAAAACAGCAGGAAGAAATAATACAGGTAGAATTACATGTCGTCACAAAGGCGGCGGTGTAAAAAGAGCATACCGTGTAATTGATTTCAAAAGAGATAAATTCGGCGTACCTGCAACAGTAAAAACTATTGAGTACGATCCGAACAGAAATGTAAGAATTTCACTATGTTTCTACGCTGACGGTGAAAAAAGATATATCTTAACACCGGAAGGTTTAAACGTAGGTGATGTTATCGTTTCAGGACCGGAAGCACCGGTTCAAACAGGTAACGCTTTACCGCTTGAATTAATTCCTCTAGGTTCAATTGTTCATAATATTGAATTAACACCTGGTAGAGGCGGTGTGATGGTTAGATCAGCTGGTAACTCAGCACAAGTTATGGCTAAAGAAGGTAACTATGTAACAATTAAACTTCCTTCAGGCGAAATGAGAATGGTAAGAAAAGAATGTATGGCTACCATCGGTACATTAGGTAACTCAGAATTCAAAAACTTATCAATCGGTAAAGCCGGAAGAAAACGTTATATGGGTATCAGACCAACAGTACGTGGTGTAACAATGAATCCTTGCGATCACCCTCACGGTGGTGGTGAAGGTAAAACAGGTCCTGGCGGACACCCTAAAACACCTTGGGGTAAACCGGCACTTGGTTACAAAACTCGTAAAAAAGGTAAAGCTTCTGATAGGTTAATCGTTAGAAGACGTAAAAAATAGCAAATAATAAAATTTAGGGGCTTTTATGCCAATATAAGTAAAAGCCCTTTTTAAAAATAAATAACAAACTAAAAAGGAGAAATAAATGGCACGTTCATTAAAAAAAGGTGCATATGTAGAAGAAGCTCTACAAAAGAAAATTGATAAAATGAATGCTAACTCTGACAAAAAAGTTATCAAAACTTGGTCAAGAGCATCAATGATTGTACCTGATATGTTAGGTCATACAATTGCTGTTCACAACGGTAAAACTCACGTACCTGTTTATGTAACAGAACAAATGGTAGGCCATAAATTAGGCGAATTTGCTCCAACAAGACTATTCAAAGGTCACGCTGGGGCAGATAAAGCAAAAAGAGGTTAGTACAAATAATCCAAAGTGATATTTATATTAAATAAAGGATAAAAAAATGGAAGCAAAAGCAAAACAAACAGACATAAAAATGACAGCAAGAAAACTTCGCCGAGTAATCAACGAAGTAAGAGGAAAAGCTGTTATTGAAGCTCAAGATATGTTACGTTTTATGCCATATTTTGCGGCAAGAGTAGTTGAAAAGAACTTAAAAGCTGCAATTGCAAATGCTCGTGAACAATATGGTGTAGCTCCTGAATCATTAAAGATTTCTCAAATCTTTGCTGACGAAAGTGTTACTTATAAACGTGCAAGAACAAGAGCTCAAGGTCGTATGTATTCAAGAATGAAACGTACATCACACCTTACATTAGTAGTTAGTGATACAACAAAATAGGAAAGTAATAAAATGGGACAAAAAACACATCCAACCGGATTTAGAGTAGGAATAATTCAACCTTGGGTAAGCACTTGGTTTGCTAAGGTTAAAGACTACGCAGTATTCGTAGCAGAAGATGCTAAAATCAGAAAATTCGTTAAGAAAAAACTATATGCAGCTGGTGTTTCAAGAATTTTGATTGCCAGAAAAGCACAAAATACAACAATTACAGTTGTTACAGCAAAACCTGGTATAGTTGTTGGCCGTGGCGGACAAGGTATTGATGAACTTCGTCAAGAAGTTGCAAAATACATTGGAAAACCTGTTATAATCAATGTTGTAGAAGTTGCAAGAATTGATGCAGATGCTCAGTTAGTTGCAGAATCTATCGCACAACAACTTGAAAAACGTATTGCGTTCCGTAGAGCTATGAAACAAGCTATGCAAAGAACAATGCGTTCAGGCGTTCAAGGTATTAAAGTTATGGTATCAGGACGTTTGGGTGGTGCTGAAATTGCACGTTCAGAGTGGGCAAAAGAAGGAAGAATTCCTCTTCAAACACTTAGAGCAGACGTTGATTATGGTTTCGCAGAAGCTGATACAATCATGGGTAAAATCGGTGTTAAAGTTTGGATTTTCAAAGGCAACTTGATGCCAGGCGAAATGGCAGACCAAAACATCAAATTAAAAAGCGGTAAAGACAATGCTGACAAAGGCGGCAGACGTCCAAGACGCAGCAGAAATGTTGAATCAGCACCGCAAAGCTAGTTAAAGGTATAAAATAATAGGAGCAAAATATAATGTTACAGCCTAAAAAGACTAAATACCGCAAAATAATGAAAGGCAGAATGAAAGGTACTGAAACAAGAGGTACAAAACTTGAATTCGGTCAATACGCTCTTCAAGCAGTAGAGCCAGGTTGGATTACCAGCCGTCAAATCGAGGCTGCACGTCGTGCAATGACTCGTGAAATCAAACGTGGCGGTAACGTTTGGATTAAAATATTCCCAGATAAACCAATTACAGCAAAACCTGCAGAAACTCGTATGGGTTCAGGTAAAGGTAACGTAGAATACTGGGTAGCAGTTGTTAAACCAAACAGATTATTGTTTGAATTAGATTACTTCGATAGAAATACTGCAGTTCGTGCTTTAGAATTGGCAGCACAAAAATTACCTATCAAAGTTAAAATTGTTGAACAACCAAGAGAACAAGCATAGTATATAACCCTTGTCTTAACAAGAAGTTTATTCTTCAGGTCGGATAAGATAAGGAACAATATAAAGGAAAATAAAAATGAAATTAAGTGAAATGCGTGAAAAAACAGCTGATGAGTTACAAAATGCTATCGTAGATTGGAAAAAACAACTACTTGAAGCAAGATTGCAATTATCAACTCATAAATTAGAAAATACAGCAAGTATTTCTAAAACTAAAAAACTCATCGCTCAAGCAAAAACAGTAATAACAGAAAAAGAGGTACAAAATGCCTAAAAAAGAAAAACAAGGAATGGTAGTTAGTAACAAAATGGACAAAACAGTAGTTGTAAAAGTTGCTGATTATGAACCACATCCAAAATACAAAAAGATTATCGAATCTAATAAACACTATAAAGCACACGATGCAGAAAACGTTTGTAACGAAGGCGATATCGTAAGAATCGTTGAAAATAGACCAATTTCTGGCAGCAAACGCTGGGTTGTAGCTGAAGTAGTTGAAAAAGCAAGATAGTGGATTTTGGCAAGAACGGAGCGTAGCGAGTTCGCCCAGGCGAGAGCTGCGATGAGCCGGTCGAGCCGTCAATAATCCAAGATGCAAAAAGCAACATTACCACTGAGTAATGAGAGGCAAAAGTAGTAGATTAATACTAAAAGGAAAGAAAAATGATACAACAAGAAACAAGACTAGAAGTAGCAGATAATACAGGTGCTAAACAATTGTTATGTATCCGTGTTATGGGAAGCTCAAATAAAAAATTTGCAGCAGTAGGCGATGAAATCGTAGCTTCTGTAAAAGATGCGACTCCGAATATGGCTGTGAAAAAAGGTGAAGTTGTTCGTGCAGTTGTAGTAAGAACTAAAGCAGATATCAAACGTAATGACGGTTCAGTTATCAGATTTGATGAAAATGCTGCAGTTATTATTAACAAAGACGGCAACCCAAGAGGTACTCGTGTTTTCGGACCTGTTGCTCGTGAATTAAGAGACAAAGGTTATATGAAAATAGTTTCTCTTGCACCGGAAGTTATCTAATATACAAATACATGTAATAGACTTTATATTGTTTATAAAGTCAGTCCATGAAAGATAAAACCAGGAGAAAAAAATGACAAACAAAGATAAAAAAAGCTTACATGTAAAAACAAGCGACAGAGTCGTTGTTATTGCAGGTAAAGATAAAGGTAAAATCGGTAACGTAAAAAAAGTTGACCTTGAAAAAGGAAGAGTAATTGTAGAAGGCGCTAATATGGTGACTAAAGCTCAAAAACCTCAACCGGCAGCAGGTATCCAAGGCGGACTAATCAAACTTGAAGCTCCAATTGATTCTTCAAATGTTATGATAGTATGCCCAGCTTGCGAAAAGGCAACAAGAGTAGAAATGAAAGTTATTGATGGTAAAAAAGTTCGCGTTTGTAAAAAATGCGGTGAACAACTAGATGCTTAATGTGTAAGTGATTACGACATTAATACCAATAGTAAAGGAAAAGAAAAATGACAGTAACAAAAAATTTAAAAGCAAAATATCAAGAAGATGTAGTTCCAGCTATGAAAGAAAAGTTTGGCTACAAAAATGATCACCAAGTTCCAAAACTAGTTAAAATTGTTTTGAACATGGGTGTAGGTGAAGCTTCTCACAACTCAAAAATTGCAGAAGCAATTGAAGCTCAGTTAACAAAAATTGCCGGTCAAAAAGCAGTAGTTACAAAAGCTAAAAAATCAATCGCTTCATACAAATTGAGAGAAGGTATGCCGGTTGGAGCAATGGCAACATTGCGTGGCGAAAGAATGTATGATTTCTTACAAAAACTAATTTGTGTTGTACTTCCAAGAATCCGTGACTTCCGCGGTATCAGCGCAAAAAGTTTTGATGGTCGTGGAAACTATACATTAGGCTTGAAAGAACAAGCTTTATTCCCTGAAATCACTTATGAAGAAGTAGATTTAGTTAAGGGTATGAACGTTTCAGTTATCACAACTGCTGAAACAGATGAAGAGGCAAGAGAATTGTTAAGACTTCTCGGAATGCCATTCAAAGGTAGTAAAAACTAATAAGTACAAGATAGGAGAAATTCATGGCTAAGAAAGCGATGATTAACAAAGAACTTAAACGTCAAAAACTTGCTGCTGCCGGAAAATACCCAACAGTAAGACTTCACAACAGATGTTCTATCTGTGGAAGACCACACGGATTTCATAGAGATTTCGGTTTGTGCAGAATTTGTTTAAGAAAAATGGCTCACCAAGGTTTATTACCTGGTGTAACAAAAGCAAGCTGGTAGTTTGTTTAATGCCATAAATCTAAGTTAATAAAAAAAGCGGTCATTATGACCGCTTTTTTGTTACATATCTTAAGTTTACTATTGTAAATATTGTTGTTTGTTATAAAATAAGTGTATACAGTTCCAGACTGCCAGGATACGCCAAAAAGGGTAATTCCCGAATTAAAGGCAAAGATTAACTTGGTAAGTGGTGTAATAGTTAAGTAAGGATACTGCCTATAACTGTGGGTAAGTCCGGAGGAATTAAAATGTCAATGACAGATCCTATAGCAGATATGCTAACAAGAATCAGAAATGCTAACATGGTTTCACATCAAACAGTTGATGTGCCGGCTTCAAAATTGAAAGTCGAATTAGCAAGAGTATTGAAAGAAGAAGGTTTCATTGCTGGTTATGAAGTTAAAGAAGCCGGTAAATTCAAAGTTATTTCTATAACTTTAAAATACGAAGCTAACGGCAAACCTGTTATCACAAAATTAGAAAGAATTTCTAAACCAGGTTTAAGAAGCTACTCAAAATCTAAAAACTTACAAAAAGTTTTAGGTGGTATGGGTGTTGCTATCGTTTCAACTCCAAAAGGATTGTTAACAGATAGAAAAGCAAGAAAAGAAAACGTTGGCGGCGAAGTTCTTTGCTACGTTTACTAACGTACAAGCCGGTGTGGTGGATTTTGGCAAGAACGGAGCGTAGCGAGTTTGCCTAGGCGAGAGCTGCGATGAGCCGGTCGAGCAGCCAATAATCCAAGATAGTACCGGTGTTAAGCCGGTCAAACTTCAAGCATAATTGGTAGAAAAGTTTGAAAGTAAGTAGATATACCAAAAGGAGAAATTAAAATGTCAAGAATTGGTAAAAAACCGATAGAAATTCCTCAAGGTGTTGAGGTTAAAATTGAAGGACAAGTTGTTACAGCTAAAGGACCTTTAGGTACTGAAGTTGTTAATGTTCGTCCGGAAATCGCAGTTAAAATCGAAGATAACCAAATTATCCTATCAAAAGTAGGTGCTTCTCGTGAAACAGATGCGTTATTTGGTTTGTCAAGAACTTTAGTTGCAAATGCAGTAACTGGTGTAAAAGAAGGCTTTGTTAAAAAGCTTGAAATCAACGGTGTAGGTTACAGAGCACAAATGCAAGGTACAACTTTGAATATGGCTTTGGGTTACTCTCACCCTGTTGATATTGTACCGCCTGAAGGTATTACAATCTCAGTTGAAGCTAATACAAAAATCACTGTAAAAGGTTCTAATAAACAAAAAGTCGGTGATGTTGCAGCTCTAATCAGATCAAAACGCAAACCTGAAGTATACAAAGGTAAAGGTGTTAAATACGAAGGCGAATATATCAGACGTAAAGCTGGTAAAGCTGGTAAAAAATAATCTAAAGGCTGCTAAAGTATGAATGTAACTTTTTCAGGAATATATGATATTAACTTTCCTGCAGGAACTAAACCTACGGAAATTAATTCAAAATATCAACAAGCCAAAATGTTTTATCAAAAATATTACGGTTACAATAAAAATATGCCTGCATTAGGAGTTCATATTTTAAAGGAATCAACAGGGAAAAAGACTCCTATTATTAGGATAAATACTCCTTATGATAATCCTATATTGATGGTAGAACTTTTTAAAGTTATAGATGAAAATCTTGCCCGTCAATATATAGCCAAAACAAAAGTCGATTTATATGTATAATGCCCGTATGAACCCTTGGTTAGGTTTTATCAAGAAGGTTTGGGTTAAACGAAAGGAAAATAAAAATGATTAAACAACAAGCAAGAAAACCATTAGTTCAAAAAAGACACAGATCAATCAGAGTTAAACTTTCAGGAACTGCTGAGTTCCCAAGATTAGCTGTATACAGAAGTACAAAACACATTTATGCTCAATTGATTGACGATGTAAACCATGTAACATTGGCTGCTGCATCATCTAACGATAAAGAGTTAAAAGAAAAATTAGCTCACGGCGGTAACATTGCTGCTGCAAAAGTTGTTGGTGAAGCAATCGCTCAAAAAGCTAAAAAAGCTGGTATTGAATGTGTTGTATTTGACCGCGGCGGATTTTTATACCACGGTCGTGTTGCAGCATTAGCTGATGCAGCTAGAGAAGCTGGTTTGATGTTCTAATTTGAACAGGTAGGAAAAAAGAACCGAAAACAAAATGTTTTCGGTTCTTTTTTATATGTTTAAATATGTTTTTAAACTTTCGATAGCGCGGTTTGACATAAGTTCACCTTTGAGTTTTTTATTTTTGCGCTCTTTTTTGGGTAATTCTACCGGCGGCACAATTCCCCAGTTTGAATTTATTGGTTGGAAGTTATCGTGTTCAGGATTTGTAATATAATGGGTTAATGCGCCAAGCATTGTGTCTGTCGGTAATTCAAGTAATGGCTCATCAGATAGAAGTTTTGCCATGTTAATACCTGCTAAAAGCCCTGAAGCGATTGATTCTGTGTAGCCTTCTGTTCCTGTGATTTGACCGGCAAAGAAAAGGTCTTTTCTTTCACGGGTTTGAAGTGTCGGGTTAAGAAGAGTTGGTGAATTTATAAATGTATTTCTGTGCATAACACCGTAACGTACTATATTAACGTTTTCCAAGCCTGGGATTGATTGAAGTAATTCTTTTTGTGCACCCCATTTTAGGTTTGTTTGGAAACCAACAAGGTTAAATAATGTTTTGGCGGAATTGTCCTGACGAAGTTGAACTACTGCATAATTTTTTTCTTCTGTTCGTTTATCAATCAGTCCTACAGGCTTCATCGGTCCAAAACGGAGAGTATCAACTCCACGGGAAGCTAAAACCTCTATTGGCAGGCAACTTTCAAAGAATTTTGCACCTTTTTCAAAATCATGCTGTTCAATTCGGGGGGCGTTAATTAAAATATTATAAAATTTTTCATATTGTTCTTTGTTCATAGGGCAATTTATATATGAAGCCTCGCCTTTGTCGTAACGGCTTGCCCAGAACGCGATATCAAAATTTATGCTGTCTTTTTCTACAATTGGTGCTATTGCATCAAAAAAATGCAAATATTCACTTTTGGTAAATTCCTTAATTGCGTCTGTAAATTTTGAACTTGTTAAAGGACCTGATGCAATAATTGTTGGTGTTTCAGGAATTTGGGTAATTTCTTCTCTAATTAAATTTATATTAGGATTTTGTTCAATTTTTTCTGTCACGGCTTGTGAAAATTTGTGTCTATCGATTGCAAGAGCGTTTCCGGCAGGAACTTGGCATGTTTTTGCTATTTCGATAAGTCCACCGCCTAAAATTTCCATTTCGTGTTTTAAAAGTCCGCTTCCGTTTGTAATATCATACGAGCCTAGGCTGTTTGAGCATACAAATTCTGCACAATCTTGTGTAGTATGAGCACCTGTTTTAACATTTGGGCGCATTTCATATAAATTAACTTTAAATCCTTTTTTGGCAAGCTGCAGTGCGGCTTCTGAACCTGCTAAACCTGCTCCTATTATATTTACTTCCATTCTTATAGTTTATGAAAGATATAAACTTCTGTCAAACACTAAATATGTAGTAATGTTACAGAAATGTTATAATTGTAGTAAATCGCTTGCTATTTTCATTAAGATTAAGTATAATAAGTACACTTGTTTGAAACTTTAGTGTACTAAAAGAATGTAAAAGTTTTGAAACATTACCCAAAAAAAATGGCAATTATAGACCGATTGTTGTTTTTTTTACTGTGTAGAAGTTTTTTAAATTAGTAGGGATTATGTCAGTAAAACCAATCATACCAAGTGTAAATACAGATAATAATAGTGCGAATAAAATGAAATTAAGACCGGCTCAGACCCCGATGAGTATTGCTTACCCTGTTCAAAAGGATTCAGTATCTTTTAAGGGTAATCCAATAGTTGCTACTATGGATTTTATTGAAGCTGGTGGTTATGCAGCATCATTTATCCTTCAAGATGGTATTGGTTTTATTACTCCGCGTGTGGGTAAAGGTTTACTTCGCGGTGGAAAAGAAAAAAGAGACGAAAATGGTAACGTTATTACAGATAAAGACGGTAAGCCACAACGTGAATTGAACTGGAAGCTTGCTCAAAAAGAATTCTTACGTGAGATGATTACAGGTCCATCAGCATTTCTAATCCCGCTTGGCATGCTTTCTGTTATTAATAAAAAATTTGGTGCAGGTAATAATGTAAGATTAGATTATCTTGATAGTTTGCAAGCTCCGTTTGCAAAATTTGTAACAGAAAATGCGGCATCTGTTAAAAACGGTAATGCACCTAAAGCCGCTTTCTATGAAAAAGTTTATGCAGATGTACTTGAAAGTAGTATAAATGCCCACCTTCCGGAAGCTGAAAAGCTTTCTGCAGATGAAATTACAGCTACAGCTAAAGATTATGCAACAAGACATGTGCAAATCGAAGAAATTAATGCTGATAAATCATTAAGTAAAAAGGCTCGTAAGGAAGCTCTTGCACAAATTGAATCTATTGATGATTCTTATATGAAACTTAGAAAAAGCAAAATCGGCGGTGTTGTTAATGAATTAGCAGCTAATATTACATCTTCAAGCGGAAAAGTTAAAGGTGGAAGTATAACCGAAATCGTTAAAGCTATGAGTGATTATTTTGGTGATGCTGTAAATAACACTGCAAAATCATTAAAAGATAATATGTCTGCTGAACAAATTGAAGGCGTAGTAAAACAATTTACACGTAAAAGAATGGGGTCAAGAATCCTGACTAACTTAGGCATTTTTGGTACAGTTGCAGCATTTTATACACAAATTCCAAAACTTTATAATATGGGTATGAAAGGTAATCCTGCGTTAGCTGCCGAAGAAGAAGCTCCATCACAAGTTAAAAGACCCGAAGCCGGAAAAACTGTTAATGGAGAAAATAAAAAAGATGTACCATTTACAGGTATGGCAAGTATGCTAGAAAAAACCGGTGAAAAAGTATTTAACGGAAAAATATCAAAATCAATATCAGATATTTTTGAACTTCACGGGCCAATAATCTCCGGTACTGCAATGCCTGTATTGTTATATGGTTTCTGTATTCCACCAAGATTACAGCAGGCTCAGGATAAGTATGATTATGGCGAAATTATTGTTCGCGATATGACAGCATTCACAGCGTTATTGTTTGGTGCAAAAGCACTTGCAAGATTATTCTCTGACGGATTTACAAAAATCACAGGTCTTGCTTTGAATAGTAAAGATCTTGGTGGTAGAAATGCATTCCAAAAAGTTGTTGATTACTTGAATCCTATTGATAAACGTCATAGCGTGCTTTCAAGTAAGCAGCTTGATTCCAAATATACTAACCTTGAAGATTACAAAGGCGGTGTAAACGGATTTATTGAATTCATCGAACAAAGCGGTGGTAATGTTAAAAAAGCATTCGCTCAAGATAAAAACGTGAAATCCGTACTAGATGAAATTCTAAAAGATTTCAACGGAAAATCGTTCAAAGATGCAACAGTTGAAGAAATTAAAAAAGCACTAAAAGCTGCACATAATAACGAAACTGATTTAATGAAAAAATTCTATGGATTATTCAAAGGTGAAAACGGCTTATTATCTAAAGCAAAAACTTGTAATAGTACATTCGGATTTGTTTCTACATTACTTCTTGTTCCTGGCTTAATTATTTGGTTGACAGATGTATGTGAAAAAATGACAGAACGTAAATTAAAGGAAGATAAGAAAAACTTAGCACCAAAACATAGACCTTCTTCAGTTCCTTCAAATTCACCTACAATGGCAGGATTTATCGGAGCTAGTGCAAAATAAGATATTATTAAAAAAGGCGCCTGATTTTTAAATCAGGCGCCTTTTTATTGTAGAAAATTTCCTTATTCAGCAGCTTCAATTAAAGCATTAATGTCAGCAACCATAGCATCAGGGTCGTAACCGTGAACTTTAGCGCCAGCTTCTAAATTTTCAAATCTTGCAGCTGCACAGCCTAAACAACCTAAACCATATTTATGGAAAACTTCAATGCTTTCAGGGTGTTTTTGTGCGATTTCTAAAATATTCATATCTTTTGTAACTTTTTCTGCCATATTCTTATCTCCTTTTGACTTTTTCACAGATACCATTAAGAATATTATACACGAAAAAAGAAGGAAGTGTATATTATGGAATTATTGAAATTTTTTATCAAAGATGAGGTGCCGGCTGTAGGTCTTTCCCGCTTTAAAGAGAAAAAACAATATTATTCTAACTATGAACAGCCAAAATTAAATTTTACAAAACAAATTTTTAAACCTGATTACAGTAATAATTTCTTTTTATTATAATTAATGTAATTTCTTTTTCTTTTTGGGTGCAGTAATGTCGAAACTGATTTTTATTAACTCATCTATAGTCTCATCCGGAATATGATTTACTTGAACCGTACACCAGTGTTTTTTATTCATATGCCAGGCGGGTTTTACGGCCGGATATTGATCTTTTAGAACCGGAATTAAATCAGGATAACATTTAAGATTTATACAAAGTTCGTTTTCCATCTCAAAAATGAGTGCAAACCATTTGTTGTTGCTTTTATGACGCATAACAATAAAATCCTTGTATTCATTGTTCCAAGGATGAGTTTCCAATGCATCATTATCGATTAGGCATCTTTTAACAAGCTGCTTTGAATTCATTTATTGATCACTTTCGTGATGATCGTTATCTTTCATTAATTTTGCAAAGTCAGACGGTTTGATACTTTGAACAAAGTTTTTAAATTCTTCAGCTTCTTGAGCATCTTTTGCGCTGTCAGTAGAGACAGAACCATTTGAAAGTACATTTGCAGTCACATAAATCGGAGCATCAATTCTAATTGCGACAGCAATAGCATCAGATGGACGTGAATCAATTTCAATAACATTTCCGTTTTCATCTTCAAGGAAAATTACAGCGAAATAAGTTTCTTTTTCAACGTCATTGATTTCAACTTTAGTAAGTTTATATCCAGTTTTTTCAATAATACTAATGATTAAATCATGAGTCATAGGTCTTGCAACTGCAAGATTTTCAATTTTTCTAATAATTGAGCTTGCTTCAGCTGAACCTATCCAAATAGGCAAAGCTCTTCTATTTTCAGTGTCATGCAGGACAACAATAGGTGACCCGGTTCTTGTATCAAGTGCAATACCCATAACTTTCATTTCAATCATAAATATACCTCTCTTATTTGTTTCTATTATAACTTATAAATTTTTTTTTAAAAGCTTTTCAAAAAAAGATGTTTATGATACAATATAAAATGTAGTCAGTAATTTCTGATACGGAAAAGTGGCCGAGTGGCTTAAGGCGGCACCCTGCTAAGGTGTTGTATGGGGTTACCTGTACCGTGGGTTCAAATCCCACCTTTTCCGAATTAAAAAACAGAACGGATAATCCGTTCTGTTTTTTAGTATAAAGATTATGCTCTAATGCTGTTTATTTTTTATTCTGGTAAATTTTTACTTTTTTCTATGTTTTCTTGTAAGATATCAGCCAATACTGTTTGAAGTCTGTTGTGTGTTTTTGTTAGACCGGATTTTCCGATTTCATGAATTTTTTCGTTAATTATACAGTTAATTGTATTGTTTTCATTTTTGAGAATTATTGGAGAGCCCAGGTTAATATTGCCAAGGCTGTTTGGTTTTTTATCGTAAGATATACCAACTGGTATGATTTGAATCTCTTTTGATTTATTTAAAAATTTTTCTATTAGTTTTATACTTCTAAGTTGAATTCTATCTTTTAATATTTTGTTTTTTAAAATAGAATTAGTACCTTCCGGGAAAGTAAATAAGTTTATGTTTTTGTTGTGAAAATCATCCGTAAGTTTTTTTATTGTTATTAGGTTATCTTGTGCTGCATATTTGGTAACTTTTGTATTAACAGGAACAAGTCCAAGATTTTTGTATAATTTTTTCAAAGAGTTGCCTGCGATTTGAAAAACATTTTTGCTTACAATAATTTGCGGACGTGGACATTCTTTTTGCAAATTATTGGCTGAATAGCCGTAATTTAAAAACGAATTAAGCAATGCATATATGTATTTATCTTTGATAATATCACTGTGGTTCATCATAAATATGTAATTTTTTCGTTGGTGAACGAGATTCTCCAAAATTCTGTCTTCAAGGTTTATGTTGATAGTTTTGTTATGACAGGAATTACCGATTTTTGCCCATTCATCAATATATTTAACGCTTTCCGGTTTAAGAGAGCCGAATGTTTTTATAGTTTTATTAAAATTTCTGGAATTTATTAATAAATAACCTGCTGATGATAATGTTCTGAAAAAGTTATTTACTTGATATACATAATGGATTAGAGAATTAATTATAGGATTTTTTGTTGATGCACGCTTGAGATTTAATTGAGTTTTAAAATCACTTAAAACTTTTTCTACACTATTATCTTCAAAGAAGAAATCAATAGGTGATGTCGCGTTTAATAGTTCTGATTTTTTAGGAAAATCAAAGTGATGTTTTTGTGATAATTTAATTCTTTTTTCAAAACTTATATTATTATTGATTTGGTTAGTATACATTATTTTACCTTTGCGTGCTATTATAACATATAAAATATGTAAAAAATAATTTTTGCTTTGTTGTATAATATTTGTGTGATTAGTTAGTTGGAGGAAGTTTATGAAAAAGATTTTAGGATTATTTATTGCTTTCGTATTAGGAGTTCAACTTAGTGCTAATGCAGCTACAGATTGGACCAATAAAGCAAATGTTGCAAGGGTTAACAATATTGGTAAAGCGCTTTTAGCTAAAAATAATTTGCCTACAAAAATTGAATTTAAAGTGATTCAAACTGATGAAGTTAACGCTTTTGCAAATGCAGACAAGCAAATTTATGTTTATACAGGGCTTTTAAAATTTGTAAATAATGATGCTGAGCTTGCAGGTGTTATTGCTCACGAAATCGGGCATATTGTGAACAATCACGTAGCAAAACAAAATGTTGTAAATACAGTTACATCAACCGCTATTTATAACGCGAATATTGATTATAGACTTAAGGCTGGCATGAATACAGCTAATAATCTAACAATGCTAAAAATGTCAAGAAGTGAAGAATACGAAGCTGATATTACAGGTGTAGATTTGATGACAAAAGCCGGTTATAATCCGCTTGCGATGGTATCAGTTTTATTTAAAATAGGCGGAAGTTATAAAGATTTTACATCAACTCATCCTTCAGGTGACAAAAGAACAATGTATATCTATGATTATATCACATATACTTATCCGGATAAGGCTAAGTTAGGTTATAATACTGATTCATATAAGAAATTTATGCTTTATGCAGAACCTATAGTAAAAGAAAGAAATTCTAATCCAAAAAAGATAGCGGCATTTAATAAAGAGCAGGAAAAATTAAAAGCAAAACGTCTTGCAAAACTTGAAAAATATAAAAACGCTAAAGATTCAAACGGCTGGGATAAGTCATTTAATGCAATAAGAGCGATTACAAGATAAGAAAATAGGATATAAAAACGGGGCGCCGCAGGCGCCCCGTTTTTATACAACTTCCATATTACAAAAATCTTTATACTGGCAATATTTACACGCATTTTTTTGGTAAGTCGGTTCAAATTTGTAGGATTTAATATTTGATATTGCGGTTTTGAATTTATTTTCAATTTCCTGACAATCTTCATCTGTCAGGTTCAGTGTTAGATTTTTTGTATAGTCTTCAGGGAAAATAAAAGTTGTTTCTTTTACTTTGTGTCCTGTAGATTTTTCAAAATAATATTTGTATAGTCCTATTTGATTATAATAATTTTCATATTCGCCGTCTGGACATACATTTCTGTTTGTTTTTGCGTTGCCTGTTTTGTAATCGTAAATTGTATATGTACCATCGGAATTTTTATCAACACGGTCAATTATTCCGTAAAATTTCACTCCATCCATTTCAAATTTTACCGGTTGCTCTACCGAGTGCAGCATAGAAACAGGCGTATTACATATTTGCGGATAGTATTCTTGTAATACTTTTTCTCCGCGTGTTTGTAAAATTTCTCTTTGTTCATAGCTTGATAACGGAAGATTTTTTAACTCATTTTTGAATTCGTTTATAATCTCTGTTTCTGTCGGGTAATTATCTTTTTCCAGTGCAGTTTTTACTGCAAATTCCAGTGCTCTGTGAATGGCTGAACCGTAGCTCATAGAATCAGGATTTCCGTCTTTTGCTCTTAATCCCAGAACGTATTCATACAAATACTGACGCGGGCAGTTCAGGTATGTGTTTATTGAGCTTGGAGAAAAGGCTTTGCCAAGGATTCTTGTATCAACCATTGTGCAAAAGTCTCTATTGTAATCATAATCACGTTTTAGAAGAGATTTTGTTCTTTCCTGCCAGAATGAGTTCATATCATATGTAAAAGGTTCTGATTCTTTTTCAAACATATCTTGAATATTTATAATAAATTCGGTCGGAGTTTTTGCTGATGTTCCGACATTACTTGTATATGATAGGCGGAGCGTATGTTTTGCACGTGTCATACCGACATACATAAGTTTGATTTTATCAGAACGTTTTAAGGATTTTAGTTCATCATCTGTTTTGTATTCGGAAATATCAACGGGGATGGTTGGTTTAAGTGAACTTCTATCACTTTCCCAGTTATCTCGAATAAGGGTTGGCATATAAACGTATTCAAATTCACGTCCTTTTGCTGAATGATAAGTCGATAACTGGACAGCATTCATAGGAATCGGCGCTTTATCTGTTTTAATTTGAATATCTTCTTTTAATGTCATATCAAGATATTCAACAAAATCTTCAAGAGTAATCCTTTTATGAACCTGTGAAAAATCAACGGCTTCATCAACAAGTTTTTTTAATCCTGCAATATTTTCGCATTTATTTATTTCAGAGTTCAGGTAGTAATCGAAAATTCCGGTTTTTGTGCCGGTTTCAAGGATTATATTTTTTAAGGTTTCGTTAGTCTTGAAATTTGTAAGATAATCAATTGTATTAATAAAGTTTGAAACTTTTTCTGGCTGTGAGAATGTTTCAAGGTTTATTGATTTTATTGTATCAATAATTGATTTATATTGTGAATGTTTATTATAAATTATCTCAAAATCTTTTGGCGCAAGGTTAAACGGCTGTGATAGAAGAAGTTTAAATAATTTATCGCTGTGGAGTTCAGGGTTTACAAGTGTTTGAAGGTAATAGTACAATACTGTTGAGGATTTGATTTCAAAAATATTTTTTCCTTCTTTAAGCTCGGAGGGTATATTGTGCTCTTTTAGAATCTCTGCAAATGTTGAAAGTTCTGAGTTATTTTTTGTTAAGATTGCAATTTGTGAAAGGTCTTTTTCGCCCATATCATTAACAGGACATTTGTCAGAATTTACAAGGTTTTCAATTTCGTTTACTATTTCGTTGTATTCTTGTAAAATATCAGCGTATTTGTAGCAGCGGACTTTTTTATCATTTGCGTAAATGTTTTCATTTTTTGCGACTAAATTTTTTGTAATATTGTAGTGTGCAAATTCAGGATTTGATTCAAGGGAATTTGAATCCTGTTTAGCAATTTGGCGTGCCGCATCAAGAATTGATTGGGTGGAACGCATATTTTCAGTTAGACAAATTACTTTTGTATCAGGAAATTCTTTCAAAAATTTTTCGATTGTATCAAGTTTTGCACCCTGGAAGGAGTAAATTATCTGGTCATCATCTCCTACGACAAAAACATTTTCGCTTTCCAGAGCTTTTGTAAGGTTAAATACAATTTCGTTTTGGGATTTATTTGTGTCTTGATATTCATCAACCAGCAGGTACTCGTATTGGTTTGCAATTTTTGATAAAAATCCTGCTTCGTTTTCAAATTTATCAAGGACAAAGCAGATCATATCGTCAAAATCAAGGTAGTGAGCGGCTTCCATTTTTGATTTATAAAGTTCGTAAAATTCCCATAACTCTTCGATTTTTGAGATTTTCTTTTCTTGTTTAGCGATATCATCAATAAGGGTTTTGGTTCTTGTATCGCCTTTTTTATTTTTTTCATCAAGTTTATGTTTCAGATTTTCCAGTTGAGGTTTCCAATCGGGATTTTTTTCGATGTTTTCGAAAAATTTTTCTTTTGTAAGTCTGTTTTTTTTGATTTCTTTAATCTGCTCGGAAATTTCTTTTATATAAAAATATGGGTCATTTTTTGTTGTGCGGTAAGCTTTAGGGTTAAGTTCATCAATACATTCTTTCAGGAAGGTTCTTGAAACGGCTTCGGTTATTATTTTGTAATCTTGCGGGAGTTCAAACTCTGTTGAATTTTCGTTGATTATTTCGTTGCAAAATCCGTGATAAGTATAAATATTTACACCTGAATCAAGTTTGTTTAACTTTTTATCAAGTCTTGATTTCATTTCATTTGCAGCAGCTTCTGTAAATGTAAGACAAAGAATTTTATCGGGTGCGATATTGCGTTCCAACATTGATTTTATACGTTCGATTATCGTAAAAGTTTTACCTGTTCCGGGTCCTGCCAGTACAAGATATTTACCATTAATATTATCAATACATTCTTGCTGTTGAGTATTTGGTTTGAAATTCAATCTTTTATCCTTCCGATTAATTCTTGAAAAAATTTTTTTATTTTATATTAATTATAGTAGCCGAAAAATTATATATGGGGAAGTATGATGAAAGATAGATTAAAAATATTTATTGAAAGTAAATTTATTACAAATTTTATATTAGCTGTGATTATTTTAAATTCTGTGCTTTTAGGGCTTTTGACATATCCGGGGGTAGAAAAATTATGTGGAAGTTTTTTACAGGTAATTTGTTTTATTTGTGTTGTGATATTTACTGTGGAATTGATTATAAAATTGTATGTATACGGTAAGGATTTTTTTAAGGATGGTTGGAATAATTTTGACTTTGTATTAGTTGCAATGTCTTGGATTCCAACAGGCGGAGCATTTTCTTCTTTTCGTGCATTTAGGGTTTTGCGTGCGTTAAGGGCATTAAGACTTGTTACAAGACTTGAAAAGTTAAGAATAATTGTTCAGGCAATAATTGAATCTATTCCTAATGTTGCATGGGCAAGCTTACTTTTACTTTTGTTATTTTATATTTTTTCAATAATGGGAACAACAATGTTTGCATCTGATTTTCCTGAATTTTTCGGAACTATTGGTAAAAGTATGTTTACTCTTTTTCAGATTATGACCTTGGAAAGCTGGTCTATGGGTGTAGCAAGACCTGTTATTGAACAATATCCATATGCTTGGTTATATTTTATAGGTTTTATATTAGTATCATCTTTTATTGTAATGAATGTAATTGTTGGTATAGTTGTAAATGCGATTTCAGAATTAAGCGCTAAGGCAAAAAAAGACAGACTGGATAAACAATTAGTAAATTCAACAGATTTAGAAATGGAGATAAGTAAACTTAAACAACAGCTTGAGGTTGTTGAAAGTTTGCTTTCTGTAAATAAAGCTCTAAAAAAATAATTATTATGTTAAAAAAAACTACTACTTTTATATGATTTTTATATACTCGTATTGATTTCAAAAAACGTAAATTATATTATTTATAAGTTGGTAATAGGAATATATTATAAAATATAAGGATGAATTGTATGGAAACCAGAAACAAAACTTTGTTAAAGGCTTGTACGGCGGTTGCTATTTGTTGTTCTTTGGGCTGTAATGCTTCTCATGCTTATGATGGCTCGGCTGTTGGTCCGGATTTTGCAACCGGTGAAACTTTTGAAAATTTTACAGATTACGGTAATTGGGCTGGATTTACCGGCGGTGTTTACGCTGGGAATCAGGCGATAAACAGTGTAAATAATACTTTTAAAAATAATACAAATACTAAAGGTCAACTTTACGGTTTAGCAATTGGCGGGGGTGCAATTTATACAAAAGCCCGCGCTGTAACTATTCGTAACGGCGTATTTGAAAGTAACCGCAGTACAAGTACAGACGGACCGACAGGCGGCGGCGCAATTATGGTTGCCGGCGGTAATGATGGCGGTACTATAACAGATACTAAGTTCTTTTCAAATAGTGCAGCATTAGATGGCGGTGCATTATATTTAAACAGAGCTATAGGGTATACTATCTCAGGTGATGAAGCGTTAGAATCTTCAATCTTCAGGGGAAATACTGCCGGTAATGTCGGCGGTGCAATTTATATTGATGATGAAAGTGTTATTACTATTAATAATACTTTATTTGATACAAATTCAGCAGTAAGTGGTGGCGCGATTTATATAGATGGCTCAACTTTAAATTTAGATAATGTAAAATTTATAACAAATACAGCAACGCGTGGGGGGGCTATTTTTGTCGGAACTACAACAACTTCTGCAGCTGATGAAATTACTCTTAATATTAACAATACAGTTTTTGAATCTAACAACGCAAGTGATGGTGCTGCTATATATTTACGCAATGCAGATTTTGAAACTAATCACATTTCAGGTTCTACCTTTAAAGGAAACAAAGCAACTACCCGCGGCGGTGCGGTGTTTGTTGAAAACAGTTCCTTAACTATTGAAAACAGCAGATTTGAAGGTAACGAAGCTGCAAATAGAGGTGGTGCGATAGTTTTTGAAGCAAATAAAACTAATACGCCAAACCCTGCTGATGCAAACAAAACACTTGAAATTATTAACACTGATTTTATCGGTAATAAAACAGGACAAAATAGCGGCGGCGCGATTTATATCAATGCTTCTTTAGATAATTCTGTTCACGGTAATAAAATAGTTAAAATTATTTCAAATGATGGAAAAACTCATGAATTTACCGGTAACGTTCATAATATTAATAATGTAGAAAATGGCGTATCAAATGCTATTTACATTGATCAGGGTAAAGTTGAACTTTTAACTGAAGGAGATGGAAGTAAACTATTATTTAATGATGGTATCAAGGGTGCGAATCCTTCTATTGGCAGTTCAACTCCAACTCAGGCAAATTCTATTGTAAGTGTTAATGGTGATGTTACTTTTAATAATAAGGTAGAAAGTGTAAGCCTTTCTGTTAATGGCGGAATTCTTACATTAAATGAATTAAATAATACTTATTTACCTATTGATGAAACGAAAAAAGCTCCTGTTCCGATTTTGGAAAATGTTGATTTGACATTAAATTCAGGAACATTAAATATGCAAAACGGTGTTATTGATACCTTAAATATCCGTCATTTTAATGCAGCAAATCCTAATGGTGAAGTGAAACTTGCACTTGATGCGGATTTGGCAAATGGTGAAAGTGATTTATTTAATGTAGATGGCGAAATCGTTGGTACATTGAATTTTGATGCTGAACACGTAAGTATAAATGTTATTAAAAACGGTTCAAGTGCATTTAAATTGTTTAACAGAGGTTCTGATACTTTGAGTATCATTGGTGGAACTGTTGTTCAATTTACAGACGAAGAAAAATACAGCTTTACAGTTGGTGAAGATGGTTTAATTAATGTTAAAAGAGATACTTCAGGCGGTTTGATGGATGCAATAACTGCAGATGGTATTAGAGAATTTAAGTTAAATCCTGCAAAAGATATGGTTTTAACAGAATCTATCGGTGCAATGGGCGGAGAATACCTGAAGTTAAACATTGTAGGACAAGACTTAAATGCCAAAGGTAACAGTGGAATTATTGTTGGAGAAGGTCAAAGACTTGAACTTGTAAATATTGGTACCGTTGATGGTAAAAAATCAGCTCACGGATTTGCATCAGAAACATCAGGCGCTGTGGTTGATAATTCAGGTAAATTAACTGTAAATAACTCATATTTTAAGAACAACAGTACAAAAGCAAGTGGCGCAGTTATTAATAACAATGCTAAAGCTGAAGTTATTATTTTAGATTCTTCATTTGAAAATAATAAAGCTGAACAAAATGGCGGTGCGATTAATAATATTGGCGGAAAAGTTACAATTACCGCAGCTAACAGAGATGTATTATTCGCAGGAAATACCGCTGGCGGCAAAGCTAACGATATTTATATGGAAAGTCTTGATGATGATTTAGCTGTGGTTACTTTTGACGGCAGTAAAACAATTACTTTAAACGGCGGAATTGCAGGTAATGGTCTTGTTGTTAAAAACGGTACAGGAACATTAATTCTTGCAGGTGATAACAGCAATTACACAGGTAATGTTTTCTTTAACGGCGGTGAAACTCGTTTATTAGATAATGCACAATACTTTGCTGCTGCAAACACTACATTTGATAATGGCGGTATGTTGAACCTTATCAATAACAATACAAATGATCATATTAATTTCGGTAACCTTAATCTTAAAGGAAACGGAAGACTTGGAATTGATGTTAATATGAAAAACGGTTTGAGTGATACTATTGCAGCAAACTCAGTTACCGGTGACGGTATGCTTATCATTGATAAAGTAAATATCTTACCGGATATTTATTCAACAGCTAAAACTTTAAGATTTAATATTATCGAAACTGATAAATCAGGTAATAGTCCGTTGTTTGGTAAAATCGGGGTAAATCCTAATGGCGGTGAAGCTATGGGACCTATTTTCAAATATGGAATCGGTTATGACGAAAATTCTGGTCAAATGCTTTTGGTTGGAAAATCAGGTAAAACAACTAAAAACTACAACCCGGCAATTATGACAGGATCAGTTGGAGCATTAGCCGGCGGATACTTATCTCAGTTGAACTCTTATGATATGGCATTTAATAATATGGATATGCAAATGCTAATGTCAAAAGAACAGCGTGCTGTTATGAAGTATGGTAATAAATACGCATTATCTGATGGTAAAGTTCAAGCTCCGATTAAAACACAATATGATGAACGCGGTGCTTGGTTTAAACCATACAGTACATTTGAAAAAGTTGGTCTGCATAACGGACCGAAAGTTTCAAATGTAGGTTACGGTGCATTCTTTGGTGGAGATTCTCAACTTAAAGAATTAGGTCACGGATTTGACGGTATGTTTTCTGTATATGCAGGATACAACGGAAGCCATCAGGCATATAACGGAAATAGTATTTATCAAAACGGCGGACATTTAGGTGTTTCAGGAATTGCGTATAAGGGTAATTTCTTCACTGGTATTACTGCAAACGTAGGTGCTAGTGTCGGTGAAGCAAGTACTATGTACGGACATGAAGATTTTACAATGCTTATGGCAGGGGTTGCAGCTAAAACCGGATATAACTGGGAGCTTGCTGATGGTAAATTCATCGTTCAGCCTAATTATTTAATGTCATACAGTTTTGTTAATACTTTTGATTACCGTAATGCTGCAGGAATCAGTGTTGATGCTAATGCTTTAAACGCAATTCAATTAGCCCCGGGTGTTAAATTCATCGGTAATTTCAACCACGGATGGCAGCCTTATGCAGGTGTAAATATGGTTTGGAACTTGTTTGATGATACTAAGTTCAGAGCAAATGATGTTGCATTACCTAACTTAAGTGTAGATCCATATTTCCAATACGGAGTAGGTTTACAAAAAGTTTCCGGAGAAAGATTCACAGGTTTCTTACAAGCAATGTTCAGAGCAGGCGGAAGAACCGGTGTAGGATTACAGTTCGGATTCAGAGCCTCATTATAAAACTTAAAAATCCCCGAAGTTTATTCGGGGATTTTTTTTATTACATAGTGATTTTCTTGTGGTATTATAAAGAAAAAATCGTGAATTAAATAAATAAATAAGGATTAATTATATGAGTTTATACTTGGAAAATGTTATAGAAACTGCAAAAAGAAAAAATTCTAATGAACCTGAATATTTGCAGGCTGTAGAAGAAGTATTAGCAACAATAAAACCTGTTGTTGATAATCATCCGGAGTATGAAAAAATTGCGCTTTTAGAAAGAATGATTGAACCTGAAAGAATAGTGTCTTTTAGAGTTCCGTGGGTAAATGATGAAGGTAATGTTGTTGTAAATCGCGGTTACAGAGTTCAATTTAGTTCACTTATCGGCCCGTATAAAGGCGGTTTGAGATTCCATCCTAGTGTAAACCAAAGTATTATGAAATTTTTAGGATTTGAACAAATTTTCAAAAATGCTTTAACAGGACTTCCGATAGGAGGAGCTAAAGGCGGAAGTGATTTTGATCCTAAAGGAAAATCAGACAATGAAATTATGCGTTTTTGTCAAAGTTTTATGACTGAACTTTACCGTCATATCGGGCAGGATGTTGATGTTCCGGCAGGTGATATCGGTGTAGGCGGACGTGAAGTAGGTTATCTGTTCGGTCAGTATAAAAGAATTAAAAATGCATATGAAGGCGGTGTTCTAACCGGAAAAGATGTATGCTATGGCGGTTCTCTGGCAAGAACTGAAGCTACCGGTTACGGGTTAATTTTCTTTATGAGAGAAATGTTAAAAGCACATAACAATTCTTTAGAAGGTAAAACGGTTACTATTTCTGGTTCGGGTAATGTAGCGATATATGCTTGTCAGAAGGCTTATGCGTATGGCGCAAAAGTTGTTGCAATGAGTGATTCTAACGGCTGTATTTATGATGAAAACGGAATTGATTTAGAACTTATTAAACGAATTAAAGAAGTTGAGCGTGGCAGAATTAGTGAATATACAAAAACTCATCCGAATGCTCAATATATTGAAAGAACAGATGAGGATTCACCTGTTTGGAAGATAAAAACAGATATTGCGTTACCTTGTGCCACTCAAAACGAATTAACGCTTAATTCAGCAAAAGCGCTTGTTGAAAATGGTGTAATTGCAGTAGGAGAGGGTGCAAATATGCCTTGTACAATTGAAGCAACCAATTATTTACTTGAACACGGTGTTCTTGTTGCTCCTGCAAAAGCTGCAAATGCAGGCGGGGTTGCAACATCAGCTATAGAAATGTCGCAAAACAGTATGAGATATTATTATACATTTGAAGAAGTTGAAGAAAAACTTGATAGGATTATGGTAAATATTTTCAATGCTTGTAAAGAAGCTTCTGATACTTACGGATGTTGTGGAAACTATGTAGCAGGTGCAAATATTGCAGCGTTTAGAAAACTTGCGAAAGCAATGAAAGCTCAAGGGGTTGTATAGCAAAAAATATTTTCATGTGTTTTATATAATTTGTTATGAAAATCCAAAGTATTGCTTCATATAATAATTATTATCAAAATAATACACCCCGAAAAATAAATAAACAGTATAGACCTTTTTTACAGGAAACTCAAAAAAGACCGATAGCTTTTACAGGTTCTGGTTTAAACATCTTGATAATGAAATGTCAGGAGCTTTTAATCATGTTCAATTAGGAATAAAGGACTCTGTTATTAACCGTGAGAAAAAGATACCGGGGCAGCAGCCATTACTCTGGAATTCATTGATTTCACAATTCGAAAGTGATTTAAGAAATGATATTACAGAGGTTAATAAATTGTTTGTTAAAATTTATGATTCTCAGATGAGAAATTCTCTAGGGAGTGATATTTGTGAACCTGTTGTAAAACTCCATAAAAAATTATATAGCTATTTTACTAAAGTTTTTGTAGAAAAAGATGTAAATTATGTTTATGATTATTATCAAATGAGAAGTTTTCTTCAATCAATATTAAAAGATATTAAATCAAGTTAATTTGCAAGTAATTTTGTTTTGGTAGAAGTAGGTATTCTAAATCCAAAAATACATCTCCCATCTTCTAAACTTTTAGCATAAATTTTTCCGTTATGAAGGTTTATAATTTGTTTAGACAAATATAGTCCAAGCCCTGTACCTGCTTTATTGAAGTTTGAATAACCAGTTTTTTTAAATTTGTTAAAAATGACAGATAATTCGTTTTTTGGAATATGCTTGCTAATATTTTGTACTGCGATTTCAATACTGTTTTTGTTTGTTCTAAGATTAATCTCAATGATTGTATGTTTGAAACCATATGTTATTGCATTTGATAAAAGGTTTTGTAGAACTCTTTTTATTTGCAGTTTATCGGCGTAGATATAACAGCTTTGATTCATACTGAATTTTATTTGCTGATGATTATACATTGCAAGTGTTTTTACACTTTCGCATAATTCTATTATTAATTCAGAAATGTCAAATTCACTTTTTTGTAAGTTAATATTCCCGTAATCACAGTTATATGTTTCCATTATAGTGCCAATCAAATCTGACATATAACGACATGAATCATGTGTTAATTCAATCATATGGTATTGTTCTGTTGTTAATTGACCAAATGTTCCGTTTTTTAAAAGCCTTAGAGTATTAATTTGCGCATTTGTAGGAGTTTTTAGGTCATGAACAAGTGTTGCCAAAAAAGACTGCTTATTTTTCTCTGCTTCTCTTTCGTTTTTTATTTGTTTTGACAAATCTATATTACGGATGTACAAAAGTATTGTAATTCCTAATATAAATAATGTTATTAATGTGAAATCTAAATTAAACATAATTGACAAATTCTATATTAGAAAAATATTTATGTAATGAATATTACCCGCTCGGGGGATAATTTATTTCCGTTTATCTTGCTCTATAAATCTTTCCATTTCTTTCAAAATGTTAGAGATTGTATATTCGGGTTTTTTAGCAACTGGAACGCAAAATCCGGAAGCTTTTTCATGACCGCCGCCATTATATTTTTCTGCGAATTTTCTAACATTTGTTTTTTTACTTCTTGCGCTTATGTATAAGTTATTATCTTCTTTGTTTTTTATTACTAATGATATATCGACTTTATCGATGTCTTTTAGTTGATTGACAAGCCCTTTAATTCTGTTATTTATTTCTATTCTCATATCTTCGTCTTCGATAGAGTGAAGAATTTTTTTGAGTTCATCATCAATATATAAATATGCAACACTTCCATTTTTGCTGAATTTAATTTTTTCTTTAGCAAGAGAAATTATATCGTATCCTTCTTTCGAAAGTTTAGAATTAAATTTATTCATTACAAATGCAGGTTTTAAACCATTTGTTATGAGGAGTGCTGTGTCATAAAACGGTTGTCTATTTGTTGCATAATTAAAACAGCCGGTATCTCCTAAAATACCTGTATAAACAGCATTGTTGAAATCTCTTGGTAATTTGGAAGGATTTATTCCAAGAGGTTTTGTTAACTGCATAATGAGTTGTGATGCTGAAGGAGAAGTCGAATCCGTAAAATTAATTTGAGCATAATTGATTCTCTTTTCTAATGAAGGATTCATTTTTTCCGGAATTTTATGGTGATCTATTTTAATTGTATGTTCAGCTTTAGTAAATACATTTCTGTAATAATCCATATCCATAAGGTTGGTATCAGAAGTGTCTACAGAAACAGCTAAATCATATTTTTTAGGCGGATTCCTTAATAATTGAGGGTTATCATCAAGCTCATAAATATTCATAATATTGCGATCTTCAAGATATTTGAATTTTTTAGGAATTTTTCCGAAAATATAAATATCAATCGGTTGACCGGTTTTTATATTTAAAATATGAGCAACAGCAAAGCATGCTCCTATTGAATCAGGATCAGGAAAATTGTGTCCTGAAACTGCAATTCTTTTTATTGATGAATTTTCAAGAACTTCATTTATTTTATTTATTTGCTTTTTATTTTCGTTTCTAGTTGGAGTCCAGCCTGTAAAATGTGTTTTGGCTACAATAGGCATTATTTTCATATTTGTATCCTTTAATGTCTTTTATAAAACACCTAAAAAAATTTTTTGCTATTTTTAGTATAAACAAAAAATTATCCTCTCATGTAGAAAGGATAATTTATAATTAATTGGGGTAAATGAAAAGAGTTAAGTCTTTCAAATGATTTTCACTATGCCATATATGGTAAGTGAATGTATGTTGATTCGGTTTGGGTTGCACGTCTTTTTGGCGTGCATAGTATATTATAAGCCTTTACAATATTGTATCCTATAGCTTTGATTGGATTTGATTGAACCATATCCGCTTTTTTTGTATCGTGTAAGTCTTTTTCGAAATTGATTTTAGCGTTTGGTTTTTTGTCTAAAGACATAACGCCGATTTTAGTATTTGAGTTATTCATTTGGCGTTGTCCGAAAGAGATGTATTTATTATTATATGTATTAAAATTTACTGGATTTATTGTTAGCATTTTAGCCTCCTTTGTTATTAAGTGTTCATTTAACACTTCATTTAACACTTTCACTATAAACTATATTATTTTTTTTGTCAACCCCTATTGTGAACTTTTGTAACGAAGGCTGAAACGCAGATTCTATAATATTTTAAGCATAAAGTGTAAAAAATGCACTTATTATTGATTTGCAGAGGTTTTAATCTGAAAGATTAATTCTTAAGTGTTGGAAAATATTTTTTTAAATATCCCCCGGTCGTCTGATTATATTGTCCGATTAGCTAATTGTTATTAATGTATGAATAACGTTTAATAATAGAAAATCTTTTTCATACTTCCAGCTATTCTTAATTCCAACGAGCCTCATCAGAGGCTCTTTTTTTGTCCTCGGCCGGACTGGGCACCATTGTTACACATGATTTCCAAATCTCTCAACAATTGAGCTTCGCAGAGTTTTCGGTAAGACGCTGCGCAACATAAAGAAAATATAAAGATTGTAAATATTACACTTGCTTTTTGTTTTTATTTAAAGTAAAATGTAATTGTGACAAAAATCACAAATTAATCAAACGTACATATAATATTAATAGTAATGCTGTGATATAAAAAGGAGAAAATTATGGCAACAAAAAGCAAAAAGACAGTTGAAAAACTTGAAGAAACTTTAAATGCAGAGTCTTCTTTAGTTGACAACGCTGAACAATTAGAGCTTTTAATTGAAAGAGTAAGAAAAGCTCAAAAACTTTATGCAACTTTTTCCCAAGAACAAGTTGACAAGATTTTTAAAGCTGCGGCTACAGCTGCAGATAAAGCTCGTATTCCGCTTGCCAGAATGGCAGTAGCAGAAACAGGTATGGGTATTTTAGAAGATAAAATTATTAAAAACCACTTTGCTTCAGAATACATTTATAACAAACACAAAAATGCTAAAACTTGCGGTATTATTAAAGAAGATAAAGCAAATGGTACAAAAATTGTTGCAGAACCATTGGGTGTATTAGCAGGTATTATTCCTACAACTAACCCGACATCTACTGCAATTTTCAAATCATTAATTGCTTTAAAAACAAGAAACGCAATTATTTTCTCACCTCACCCTAGAGCAAAAGAATGTACAATTGCTGCTGCAAAATTAGTTTTGGAAGCTGCTGTTAAAGCAGGTGCTCCTGCTGATATTATCGGATGGATTGATGTTCCCTCAATTGATTTGTCAAGCCAATTGATGCATCACCCTCATATTGATTGTATCTTAGCAACAGGTGGTCCTGGTATGGTTAAAGCAGCATACTCATCAGGAAACCCTGCGTTAGGTGTTGGTCCTGGTAACACTGCAGCTGTTATTGATGAAACTGCTGATATTAAAATGGCTGTATCATCTATTCTTATGTCAAAAACTTTCGATAACGGTATGATTTGTGCATCAGAACAATCAGTTATAGTTGTTGACAGCATATATGAAGAAGTTAAAAAAGAATTTGCTTATCGTGGAGCATACCTTGTAAACGAATCAGAACAACAAAAAATGATTGATTTACCGTTTATTGATCCAAAACGCGGTACAGCTCACCCTGACATTGTTGGTCAATCTGCTCACAGAATTGCTGAACTTTCAGGATTTGAAGTTCCTGAAAATGCTAAAGTTCTTCTTGCTGAACGTCCTGAAGTTAACTGGGAAGATCCGTTCTCAAGAGAAAAACTTTCTCCGATTCTTACACTTTACAAAGCATCTGATTTTGAAGATGCAGCAGAAAAAGCATATTTACTAGTATCTCACGGTGGTGCAGGTCATACTTCTGTTCTTTACACTGATGAACGTCATAGTGAAAGAATTGATGCTTATGCTAAGAAAATGCCATCTTGCAGAGTTTTAATCAACTCTCCATCATCTCAAGGCGGTATCGGTGATTTATATAACTTTAAACTTGAACCGTCATTGACATTAGGCTGCGGATCTTGGGGCGGCAATGCTGTTTCAGGTAACGTAGGTGTTGAACACTTATTGAACTACAAAACTGTTGCTGAAAGGAGAGAAAACATGTTATGGTTTAAAGTTCCGCCAAAAGTTTACTTCAAACGCGGTGCGATTGACTTAGCGTTACGTGAACTTCAAGGTAAAAAACGTGCATTTATTGTAACTGACAGATTCTTATTCAATTCAGGCGCAGTTGATGCTATCGTTAATGTTTTGGATGAAATTGGTATTGATCACCAAATTTTCTTTGATGTAAAACCGGATCCAACTCTTTCTACAATTAATCAAGCTATGGAAATCATTAGACCATACGAACCTGATGTAATTATTTCATTAGGCGGTGGTTCTCCAATGGATGCAGCTAAAATTATGTGGTTAATGTATGAACAACCGGATACAGATTTTGAAGATATTTCTATGAGATTTATGGATATCAGAAAAAGAATTTGTTCTATCCCTGAATTAGGTAAAAAAGCAACTATGGTTGCAATTCCTACAACTTCAGGTACAGGTTCAGAAGTTACTCCGTTTGCAATTATTACAGACGATGAAACTCACGTAAAATACGCTATTGCAGATTATGCGCTAACTCCTAATATGGCAATTGTTGACCCTAACTTTGTTGATGGTATGCCAAAAGGATTAACTTCTGCATCAGGTATTGACGCTCTTGTTCACGCAATTGAAGCTTATGTTTCTTGTATGGCTACAAACTTTACAAATTCAAATGCTTTAGAAGCAACAAAACTTGTATTCAGATATCTTGAAAGATCATATAATGAAGGTGCTAATGACCCTATTGCAAGAGAAAAAATGCACTATGCAGCAACAATCGCAGGTATGGCATTTGCTAACTCATTCTTAGGATTATGTCACTCTATGGCACACAAATTAGGTGCTATGTTTAATGTACCTCACGGTGTTGCTAACGCACTTTTAATCAGACAAGTTATCAAATATAACGCTGTTGATTGTCCTAAAAAACAAGCAACTTTCCCTCAATATAAATTCCCTAACGCAAAAGCTAAATACGGTCAAATCGCTGATGAATTAGGGTTGGGCGGAAACAATGACGATGAAAAAGTCGGCTTGTTAATTGATGCAGTTGATAGATTAATGAAAGCTATTAATCTTCCAAATTCAATTAAAGATTTTGGTGTAACAGAAGAACAATTCTATGCTAAATTAGATGAAATGGTTGAATTGGCATTTGATGACCAATGTACAGGTGCTAACCCTGCATACCCTCTAATGTCAGATATGAAACAAATTTATATTGATGCATTTGAAGGTGTTGTAAGAGATTACTATCCGGCATCTAAATAGTTGAATCTATTATGATATAAAAATAGGACAGCATTCCTGCTGTCCGATTTTTTAGTATTATTTTTTGCTGTTTGTAGATGATGCTAAAACAGCTTGAACTTTTTTCTTTTTCTTTTTAGATTCAATTATACTTTCGATATTGAATCTTGAAAGTTTTCTGTCTGCTTTATCGTCTGTCATTGTGGTGTCGTTTAAATTTGCGTTAGTAGAAGCAGATGCTGAAAGTGATGTAATATCGCTATCGTCTGTTCCTTGTTCTGTATTATTTTCTATATTAGTTTGCGGTTGTTCAGTATTTATTTTTTTATTGCTAAGTAATTTTTTAGCTTCATTGATTTTTTTATTTGCGTCTTTGAATTTTAATTTTGAGTTTTTTTCTGTGCTTTCGGCATCTTCTGCAGAAGTTTTTGCTTTTCCGTTTTCGATAATTCCGTTTGCACCTGTTGCTGCGGCAACTGTTCCTGTAGAAATTTCTGTCATGCCTAGTGCCAGGGTTAATGCTCCTCTTGCGGTTGTAAGAATGCCAAGGGTGTGAGTAAATGGATTAGCCATAAGGATTGCGCCATGAGTTATCATTTGTGCACCCTGAAAACTGTGTATACCGCCAGCAATATTTGTTCCAATTCCAACTTTTAATGTTTTTTGTGAAACATCAAGATGATTTTTTATTTTTTTATCAAAATCAGAGATATTTTTTGTTAAGTCTTGTGTTTTTTTATGGAATTTGCTTAACTGCTGTATGCCTTTTGTAATTGTTTTATTTGCAGTTGTATTGATGTTTTTATCTGTATCAAGTGTAGTATCAAGTTGAGTTGATAAAGCTTCTATTTCCGTTTGGGAAGAAGTTGCTTCATCTGATGTTGATGCATTTTGCATTTGAGCTTGAACTGTAGCAATCTTTTGAGCTATTGTTTCTGATTGTTGTGAGTTAATATTTTGTTTTTCTTCAGCTTTTGCAGATTCTTTGTCAATTTCTTTAACTAATTTATCGCTTTTTTGAGTTTCAGATTCTACTGTGTTATTAAGTTTATCTGCATTTGCTTTGCTGTTATTTAAATCAAGTGTTGCTTGATTTGTTGTTTGAGCTGCTTTAATTGAATTTGCAGAGGTAAATTCTAAAGATACAGAATATCCCTTATCTTGTTTTTGTTCATTATTTTCAGTATTTTCATCGGTTGTTTCTGTATTCTCGGTATTTTTGGTATTTTCTTCTGTTGTTGCTTCTTGAGCTTCAGTATCGGTATTTTCCGGAGTTTCGGTTTTAGGTTCTTCAATTTCTTCATTGCCGGTTTTGTCTGGATTTTCAGAAGCTTGTGTATTATCTTTAGTTGCTTTTTTAAAGATTTCTTTGTTTTCTTTAAACATTTTTACAGCATCTTTTATTGAAGTTTTTGCATTTGTATTTGTTTCGCTTGCTGTTGTTGAAGCGATAAGCCCTGTAGTTCCGGATGCTGTTGCGGCAATTCCGTTTATAAATTCTTGTTGACCTTGTACTTGGAGCATTCTTCCGGCAATTGATAATGTCAAACCGGAACCGTATGTCATCGGATTTGACATTAAGCTTATACCTGTTGCAAACATAGATTCGCCGATTGCTGTTGTAATGAAACTTTTTGTGAAAGTTCCGGCACCGACAACTATGGTTTTTGTAGATACTTCTTGTGTGTTTTGTTTTCTTTTTTCAAGGTCGTTGTTATTATCTGTTAAAACTTTTGTTAATTTTTCACTTTTTGTATTTGATTTTATACCTTTTGATAAAACTTTTTTAACTTTTTCTTGTATTGTACTTTTTTCGTTATGTATGTTTTCTGTTTCTTCAATGATTGTTTGTTTTTCACTGTTTTTTGAATCAGTTGTAGTGCCTTTTTCTTCTTTATTTTCAGAAGAGTTTTGTGTAGGTGCAGCATCAATAGTTTCTAATTTATTTATACATTCTGCTTCTTTAGTATTATTTTTTTCTTGTATTTGTTCAGCTTCTTTTGTCTCTTTTTTAATATTTTTCATGTCTTTTTGAAGTTTTTTAAGTTCTTTTATAAGAGATTTATTAGAAGTTTCTGTTGATGAGTTGTTTGATAATAAATCAGCAGTAGCTTGTGCAGTTGTAATTGTTGCTTTTTTTGCATTATGATATGTGAAAGCTATATCTACATTATAAGTTTTCACATTTTTATTTTGTTCATCGTTTTCGTTTGACGGTTTATCAAATTTTTCACCCATTACGTTTTGTGTTTCTTCTTCTGTTTTAGAAGCCATAGAGGTGTAATCATTTGCAAAATCAGTTAATTTTTGGTTTTCACCGCTTGATAATTCGCCGGCTAAATTGGTTGAAAGTTCATCTAAGTCACTTCCTTTTTCAATTGCTATGTCTGCAATTTGATCGCCTTTAATTCCGTATAGCGTATCAGATAACAAACCTGTACCATCAGCTTGTACTCCTGATGTTATTTTAGGAAGCTGTGCCTGTTGATATTCTTTTTCGTAGTTGCTTAAGTCTGTACCGGTTTGAATTGTATCGCGGGCAATAGTAATATTATTGTCAATTTCTGTATTTAAATCATTAAGTTTATCTAAGAAGCTATCCAAATCTGAATTATCAATTTGAATTTCTTTCATAAGACTTCCGTCTGCACCGTTAAGTTTTTTTGATAAATCAGCATATTTTTTTCTTTCAATTAAAGAAAGTCTTCCGTTTTTCTTTTTATCGTCAAGTTTTTTCCACTCGTTAGTAAGAGTGTTAATTTCTTTCATTGAATCTTTATAAGAAGATTCTTTATTCTTTTTGATTTCTTTTGCTTTATCAGCAGTAGTTTCGTATTCTTGACGTTTTTGTTCGGTTCTTTTTTCGGCTTCTTCTGTTTTTGTAATATTTTGTCTTGCTTTTTTTTGCAGATTACTTAGTTCACTTGTTCCAGCTCCTATAGCTGAAGCTGTTTCATCATCTGCTGCTGTAGCATCAGATACCATAATATAATCGGTTATATCATTTTGCTGTTGTGAGTATGCCCATTGTAAAACTTCTTCGGGTACAGTGTAACCGTTATTTGCCATTTCAATAATTTCATAATATGCGTATCCTGCCCATTTCATATCTTTGATGTCGCAGTGTCCTACTCTGTTTTTATGAATTTCATTATTTGCACCGATAATATCTTGTAATTCTAAGCTTTTTGCATAATCAAGATAGTATTCATCAGTATATTTATTTCCGTGTTTTGCTTTTAATTCTTTTGCCCGTTCAATTGCAGCGGCGTTGAATTTATTCAGTTGTTCTTGTGGCACGTTAAAGGTAATTCCTGCAGTAGAATATTTACCGAGTTCACTTCTCTGTATTCTAAATGTCCAATCGTTTTTTTTAACTTTAGCCATTTGTCCTTTAACCTTTTGATTTATACAATTATGTTATCGGTATGTTAGGAGTCTAACTTTAAGTTATTCCGATAATTTTGCGAGTTTTTTTACATAATGTAACATTTGGTCGAAAATTGCCGTTTTTGACAAAAACATATGTTTATAATATTGTTGTAGATATGTTGTAATTTTTATTACACTTTGGAATTATGGTTATGAAAAAAAAGATTTTTACAGCGGCTATACTGATGAGTTTCCTTACAGCTCAGGCTTTGCCAGCATATTGCGCGGGGAAAATGACCCGAAAACAGAAAAAAGAAATGGTTTTAATAAATGCCGCAGCGACAAGTTTTAAAGATAAACAGTATGAAATATCAATTGAGTTTTATACTAAAGCTATTCAATTAAATAACGAAAATCCTGACTCTTACACAGGACGCGGTAATGCTGAATTTTTGTCAGGTAAATACAAAGAAGCCGTACTAGATTATTCAAAAGCTATTGAGCTTGATCCCGGGCGCGAAAATTTGCATTACAATCGTGCAATAGCAAAGGTTAACTTAAATTCATATGATGAAGTTTTAGAAGATTATACAAAAGAAATTGAGATTAATCCCGAAAATTCTAATGCATATTTAAATCGCGGCACAACAAAGGTTATGTTAAATAAGTATGATGAAGCAGTAGATGATTTTTCAAAGGTTATTGAACTGGATGAAAAAAACGAATTAGCATATTACAACCGCGGGATAGCAAAACGTAATAAAGGAGATTACAACGGGGCTATAGAAGATTATTCGAAAGTTATTGAGCTAAACCCTGTTAACATAGATGCTTATAATAATCGCGGAGTTGCTAAATTTTATTTGAAAGACTACAAAGGAGCTGTTTCGGATTATTCCAAAGTTATAGAAATGAAACCAACATATAAGCGTGCTAATTTCAACCGTGGTATTGCTAATTTAGGTTTGAAAAATTACGAAGAAGCCATTCTTGATTTTACAAAAGAAATTGAATTATATCCTGATAATGATTCAGCTTATTATGAAAGAGCAATAGCTTTTTCAAGGTTGGATAAATATACTTCGGCTCTTGATGATTATGCAAAAGCTATTGAATTGAATCCTGATAATGCTGATTATTACGCAGAGCGGGGAGCTTTAATCAGTAAATCCGAAGGCGACTTACAAAAAGCCGAACAGGATTTAAATAAGGCAATCCAGCTTGATGATAAGGATTCAGAAAAATATTTGACGCGTGCAATTATATTTTGCAAAAGAAATTTGTACCTTGCGGCAATTGATGATTTAAATATTGTATTAAAAATGGATGAAAAAAATACGCAAGCTTACGATTTACGTTCTTTTGCAATAAAATCTATGAATGCTGAACAAAAAGACAGTACCGGTGTAAGGTGATTTGTGCTATAATAAACTCAAAAAAGGAGAGTTTATTATGGAAATAAAAGTTGTTGACAGTACAAGAGATGTGTCTTGCGATGTTTTGATAGTTAATAAATTTGAAGGCGAATTGACTTCTAATCCGCTTGTGAATAAGTATGCACCTGATACTTTCAAAGGTAAACCGGGAGAAATTTTTCTGATTCATACAAGAAATGAATTCCCGTCAACTTATGCTCTTGCCGTCGGGTTTGGTGATGAACAAAAACTTGATAATAATGTAATTAGAGAAAGTATTGTAAAAGCTGTAAAAAAATGTCTTGAATTAAAAGCAAAATCTATAGCTTTTGATATTGATACAAATTCAGCTTTCGGAATCCCGACACTTATAGCAACATCTATTGTAAATTATCATTTTGATAAGTATAAAACTAAAAAAGAACACAGAATTTCTGAGGTTTATATTTCAAAGGTTACAAACGATATAAAAATCGCCGAATATGTATCAGAAGCAATGAAACTTGCAAGAAATCTGGCAAATGAACCTGCGGCATTTGCAACACCTTCAAAATTGGCAGAAATTGCACAAGGTTTTGAAGGGTTGGAAACTACAGTTTATGAAGAAGAACAAATCCGTGAAATGGGTATGGGGGCATATCTTGCAGTAGCTCAAGGAAGCAATCAGCCGCCTAAATTTATTCATATGAAATATTCTTGTGAAAATCCAAAAAAACGTATTGCAATTATTGGTAAAGGTTTATGCTTTGACAGCGGCGGACTTGATATTAAGCCTGCAGCATCAATGCTTAATATGAAAGATGATATGTCCGGTTCGGCTTGTGTATTAGGTATTATGAAAGTTTTGAACAAAATTCAGCCTAATATTGAGGTTCACGGTATAATTGCGGCTTGCGAAAATATGCCTTCCGGAAACTCATTCAAACCGGGTGACATTGTTACTGCTAAAAACGGTAAAACTATTGAAGTAGATAATACAGATGCCGAGGGCAGATTAACATTAGCTGATGCACTTTGTTATGCTTGTGAACTTGGTGTTGATGAAGTTATTGATATCGCAACATTGACAGGTGCTTGTATGGTTGCGCTCGGCTCTGCTGCATCAGGTATTATGGGTAACAATGATGAATTTGTTAAAGATATTGCTAAAATTGGTGAATATACAGGCGAAAAGTTCTGGCAACTTCCTATGTGGCAGGAATACCGCGATAACATGAATAGTGATGTTGCAGATATGAAAAATACGGGAACAAGATACGGTGGAGCTTCTGCAGCAGGTATGTTCTTAAAAGAATTTGTTACAGATAATGTTAAGTGGGCTCACCTTGATGTTGCAGGCACTGCGTTTTTGGATAAACCTCAAAAAGGATTCTCTAAAGGTGCGACCGGTGTCGGAGTTAGAACACTTTTAAGCTATATAATGTCATTTTAAAAGAGCCCTTTAGGGCTCTTTTTCATATATATGGATGTGTGAAAATTTTTTAAAATAACTTATACTTCCTTTATGAGTGAAATGTTCAAAAAAATAAAATATTTCTTTTTGTCATTAAAAGAAAAAGATTTACAAGAAAAGCTAAAAAAGACTACAAAGAAAAGTTTTACAAATAAAACCTCTAAAAAAGTAATCGGAGGTGCTGCTGATTTAATTCTCAACAGTGAAACATTAAAATTAGTTGATGAAGTTAAAGAAAATGTCTCATCAATTGTAAAAAAAACAAATTGTAATCCTGATGAACTTTTGGCTTATGTAAAAGCTGCAAAAACACCTGTTTATAAAATTACTAATGCTGATAAAATTCTAAATCTTATAAAAGAAGAAGAAGGTTTGATTTATGAAAAACGTGGGGTTGAAGCTTTTTATTTGAGTATTGTGACAGGTCGGGGGATAAGTTTTAAAACTCCGGCAATGTTTGTATTGCGCGATGGTGTGATTGATAAATTTTACATGCTTCATAATTTTTACCGATGGTATTCTTTAAAATCCGGGCTTCCGGGGTTTGAACCTGATGTCCAGCAGAATTTTAAAACCTTTTTGTTTGATAACTCGGATGATGCTATGAAAAGGTTTTCAATGGAAGAAATAATTTCTTTAAAAGAAGCTATAGCACGCGATCAGGAAGCGACAGCATTTGTTCTTGAATATACAAAACAGGTTGATGGTTCCAAAAAAGTTATTGATAAAATAAAAAATGATGGCGGAGCAAATATATAGGGGTAAATAGTTAATATAAAAGCGGCGGGTTTTAAAAAACCGCCGCCTGTATTTTGTCATTCCGATCTGTTAGTCGGAATCTTTTTACTTAGCTGAAATATCTTTTTAAAAGACCGTCAAAACCTTTGCCGTGACGAGCTTCATCTTTAGCCATTTCGTGAACTGTATCGTGAATTGCATCATATCCAAGTTCTTTAGCTCTTTTTGCGATAGCTAATTTACCTTCGCAAGCGCCGTGTTCAGCATCAGCTCTTAATTCTAAGTTTTTCTTAGTTGAATTTGTAACAACTTCGCCTAATAATTCAGCAAATTTTGCTGCGTGTTCAGCTTCTTCGTAAGCATATCTTTTGTAAGCTTCAGCAACTTCAGGATAACCTTCTCTTTCAGCAACTCTTGCCATTGCAAGGTACATACCTACTTCTGTGCATTCTCCGTTAAAGTTAGCTCTTAAGCCTTCCATAATTTCTGCATCTTCAACTTTTCCGTCGCCAACATTGTGTTCGCAAGCGTAAGTTTTTTCTCCGCCGCCGATTTCTTTAAATGTTGTAGCTCCGCATAAAGGACATCTTTCAGGTGCTTTATCTGCTTCTGTTGACCAACCGCAAACTGTACATACGTATTTCATCGTTCCGCCTTTCTTTAATAAATTTTTTATTGGTTTTACAAATTTTATTATAACAAATTAAAAATTTTTGTAAAGTGGGAATTATTACCATTTTTCTTAGATATGTTTTTCAATGTTAGAAATTATAGTTGATTTTGGCATAAGACCTGTCATACGTTCAACAGCTTCACCATTTTTAAATATTAAAAGACTTGGAAGCCCGCTTATTGAATATTTTTTTGCAGTTTCAATAGATTCTTCTACATTTACTTTTGCGAACTTAACTTTACCATCGTAAGCTTGCGCGATTTCATCAACTAACGGTGAAAGTTTTCTGCAAGGTCCGCACCAGGTAGCCCAAAAATCTACGACCAGTGGGATTGTTGAATTTGTAACTTCAGATTCAAAATTTTCATCGTTGATATTAATAACATTTCCCATAATTATACCCCATATATTAAATTACACTTCACAATATTATCATAGAAAAAACTTTTGTGCTATTATCTATATGAAGACTACGTAGGATAGGAATATGGCTAGAAAAAAAGTAATAGAGATAGTTTTAGATACTGAAACAACGGGCTTGGATTTCACAAGAGAAAAAATGGTTGAGTTTGCTGCTGTTAGATTAGAAAACGGCAAGATTAAAGACGAATTTCAGACTCTTATAAATCCGGAACAGCATATAAGAAAATCGAGTATTGCTATTCATGGTATTACAGCCGAAATGGTTGAAGATGCACCAACAGAATCTGAAGCTATGCCAAAAATTTTGGAATTTATCGGTGATTACCCAATTGTAGCTCATAATGCTATATTTGATTATTCTTTTATCAATGAGGCTGCAAAAAGAGTTACAGGTGAAGAAATAAAAAATGAGCGTATTGATACTCAGCAAATGTTTAAGGAAATTTACCCTGAACTTGATGCTCACGGACTTAATGCTTTAACTCAAAAGTTTAAGGTTGAATTAAAAGATCATCACCGTGCAATGGGTGATACTATGGGATTAGCGCTTGCATATCCGAAATTGAAAAAATTATATATTCAAAAGTACGATTGGGAAAATAAACAGTTAGAAAATGTAGAGTATCTGTTTGAAAGATTTTTGCGTTTACAAAATACAGTTTCTACATTACAGTCTGAAATGCAGGATTTAAAGTCTGTATTTAAACTTTATTTTGAACAGGGCGGTGCACCTATTACATCTCAGGAAGGTGATATGCTCGTTTACAATTCAAAACAGTCTTTCGGGTATGATTTTGAAACAATAAAACCGATATTAGAAGAAATCGGTGCGTTAGAAAAAGCTGTAAAAATTAATTCAGGATTTATAGACAGACTGGTTAACGGTAAAAGCTTGGATGATGAAAAAAGAGAAATTATCAAAAATGCCAGACAGGAGCTTACCGAAACAAGAAATATTCAAGTGATTAGGAATAACAATAAGTAGGAGAAAACAATTATGTTAAAAAAACTAGGGGCATTTTTTAAAGAGCCTCCGATAGCTGAACCTATTCAGGATTCTGCTAAAGTTGATTCAATGTATAAACATTGGCGTTTAAGAATGTTTATTGGCTGTTTTATTGGTTATACAATTTTTTATTTGTGTAAGAAAAATATTGCGGTAGCATTGCCGGGAATTATGGATGAATTCCATTATTCAGCAACTGAACTGGGTTTATTGGGAAGTTCACTTTATTTAACTTACGGTATCGGTAAGTTTGTAAACGGTGTATTGGCTGACGGTTCAGATGTTAGAAAATTTTTCCCGACAGCACTTTTAATGACAGCTCTTGCAAATATTGCATTTGCTTTAGCTCCTAATGCTATTGGACTTTTAGGTTTAAGCCCTAAAGTTTTTGCAATGGTATTGTTATGGACTTTAGCGTTTTTATGGGGTGTTTCTGGTTGGTTTCAATCAGCAGGATTCCCTGCAGTTGCTAAAAGTTTGACTTACTGGTATTCAAACTCTGAACGTGGAACAAAATGGGCTGCGTGGTCTTGTTCTCACCAAACAGGTACTTTCTTAAGTTTCATTATCGCAGGTTTTATTGCTGCTCACTTTGGTTGGAGAGCTGCATTTTTAGTTCCGGGTACATTAGCTGCAATTACTGCAATTTCTTTGTTCTTCGTGCTTCGTGACAGACCGCAGTCTATGGGCTTGCCGGATGTTGAAGTTTACAGAAATGAACCAGTAAAAGTTCAATCTGCTGACGAGAAAAAAGAAGAAGACGAAATGTCTTATGTTCAGATTTTCAAAAAATATGTTTTATGTAATAAAACAATTTGGCTTCTTGCTATAGCTTATATTTTCGTTTACATTATCAGATTCGGTGCAGAAGACTGGATGATTATGTATTTGAAAAATGCTAAAGGTATCGGGCTTCAGGAAGCAACAGGCATGATTGCATCATTACCACTTGTGGGTATAGTTGGTACAATGTGTGCAGGTATTGTTTCAGATAAATTATTCAAGGGCAAAAGAGCACCGGTTAACCTTATTTATTTAGTTGGTGTAATTTTAGCTATTATTGCATTGAAATTCAATACAATTAATCAGTTAAACTACGTAATTATTGGTTTATTGGGGGCGTTTACATATGGTCCTCAAATGATGATTGGCGGGCTTTGTGCAGTTGAATCAAGTTCTAAAAAAGTAGCATCAGCAGCTTCAGGTTTTACCGGAACATTCGGTTATGTTGGTGCATTTTTATCAGCTACAGGTACAGGTTTCTTAGTAGATAAACTTGGTAAAAACGGTGCACAAAACTGGGACGGTGCAATTTATTTCTGGTTAGTTTCAGGGGTAATTTGTTTAATTATTTGCTCAATTCTTGCAATTGATGAATATAAAAAAGATGCGAAAAAAGCATAATTTTATTAATAATAACAAAGGCGGCGGATATTTTAATCCGCCGCCTTTGTGTTAAAATCTGAGTAAAGGATTATTAATATGAAAACAGCAGAAATTGAAAACGATATAATTGTTGTAAAAGAACGAGAAGATGAAACACTGAGTGGTCGCAAAGGTGCGATTGTGAAAGTTTTGGGCTGCGGTTTGTGCGGTTCTGATATTGTGAAACTAAAGCATAATCTTGTTAAAAACGGGACTGTTTTAGGACATGAAATTGTTGCAAAGGTTGTTGCAATTGATTCGGAAACTGATTTTAAAAAAGATGATGTAATAGTGACATCGCATCATATTCCTTGCGGTAAGTGTGAATACTGTAAGAACGGAAATGTTTCAATGTGCAGACATTTTAAGGAAACTAATATTCGTCCGGGCGGGTTTAGTGAACTTGTTTTTGTTTCGGAAGAACATTTGCAAAATGTCGCTTATTTGAAGCCTGAAAATCTTACAGATGATGAAGCCGCTTTTTATGAACCTTTAGGGTGCTGTATTCGAGCTGTGAAGCGTGCAGGGTTAAGACAAAATTCAACAGCGCTTGTTATCGGATTGGGTTCAATAGGAATTTTGATGGCGCAAGCTTTAAAGGCTCTCGGAATGAACGTTATCGGGTGCGATTTGATAGCTTCGCGTGTTCAGATACTCAAAAATCTTGGGATAGAAGCATTTGTTTTGCCTGAAATGTGTGACAGTATTAAAGCTGATGGAATATTTATGACATCCGGTTCGGATAGAGCTATTGATACAGCGTTAAAATTTGTTCGTGATGGTGGCAAAATTTTAGTTTTTTCAAGCACTCCGCAAAATATGGGTTATGCAAATAATGAAATTTATTATCGTGAATTAACTGTATTAGGCAGTTATTCACCTGCCCCGGCTGATTTAAAAGATTCCTTGGAGTTGCTGGCGAAAAAAGAGGTAAAAGTTTCTGGATTATCTACTATTTACCCGCTTGAAAAAGTTCAAAAGGCAATTAATGATACTGTAGAAAATAAAATATTAAAGGCATATATAAAAATAAATTAGGAAATTATGAAATTATGAAAGCGATTCAATATTACGGACCACAAGATATCAGATATGAGGAAGTAATGGTAAAACCGCCTGAAGATGGTGAAGTTGTTGTAAAGGTTATGGCTGCTTTGACTTGTGGAACGGATGTAAAAACATTTCGCCGCGGTCATCCTGTTTTGATTAAGGAAGTTCCGTCTGGTTTCGGGCATGAGTTTGCCGGAATTGTTGAAAAAGTTGGACGGGGGGTCGAAAACGTTAAACCCGGTGACAGAGTCGTTGCCGCAAATTCTGCACCTTGCGGAGAATGTTTTTACTGCAAGCACGAAGAATATAATTTGTGTGAAAATTTAAATTTACTAAACGGGGCTTATGCTGAATATATTACAGTTCCTGCGAGAATTGTAAAGAAAAATATGCTTATTTTACCTGATGATTTAAGTTTTGAACGGGCGGCATTTTGTGAACCTTTAGCAAATGTTGTTCACGGAGCTGAACGTACAGGAATCAAACCGGGTGATACTGTCGGAATCATCGGAATTGGACCTATCGGGCTGATGTTTGCCCGTATTGCAAAACTTATGGGAGCGCGCGTAATTGTTGCAGGAAGAAATCCTATGAAACTTAAAGCCGCAGAAGATTTTGCGCATGCTGATGAAATTATTGATTTGAAAAAATACCCTAATCCTGTAAAAATATTTAAAGAATTTTCTTGTGAAGGTAAAGGGCTTGATGTTGCAATCGAATGTGTCGGATTACCTGAGATTTGGGAACAAATTTTTGATTGTGTAAGACCGGGCGGTACAGTCCACTTTTTTGGCGGCTGTAAATCCGGTTCTACAGTGACTTTTGATACGACAAAAATGCATTATGGCGATATTAAAATGATGAGTGTTTTCCATCATACTCCTAAATATTTCAGGAAAGCACTGGATTATATTGCATCAGGTGATGTGGAAGTCGAAAAACTTATCACAGATACTCTGCCGCTTGACAAAGTCGAATACGCTATGATGCAGCATATTGAAGGAAAAGCTGTGAAGTTTTTAATAAAACCTTAATTTGAAAGTTTCGATACTTGTAAAAAAAGTTTGTGTGTACGATAATATTGGCATACCAAAGGATATGACATGTCAAATATTTTAGTTTACGAACTTGAGAAAAAGATTTATATAAATCTTACAAACAGATGTACAAATGATTGCATTTTTTGTTTGCGAAAAGATAAAGATGATGTTTGCGGACAGCAGTTATGGTTGGATACAGAGGATTTTACATCTGATGATGTTATTGAACAACTTAAAAATTTTGAGCTTTCAAGTGAAGTGATATTTTGCGGATATGGCGAACCGTTATTAAAGTTTGAAGTTTTAAGACAAGTCGCAAAATATATTAAAGAAAATTATCCTGAAATTAAAATTCGTGTGAATACAAACGGGCATGCCAATTATGTTTATAAAAAAAATGTTGTTCCTGAACTTGTAGGTTTAGTTGATGAAATTTCTGTCAGCTTAAATGGGTCAACTTGTGAAGAATATGATGAACTTTCTCAGCCGAAATTTGACGGAGCTTATGAGGAAGTTAAAAAGTTTATCAAATGTAGTTCTGGTGCCGGAATTAAAACAGTTGTATCAATTGTGGACGGTTATAAAGGCAGAAGACTAAATATAGAAAAATGTCGTGAAATCGCAAACGAACTCGGTGCAGAACTAAGAGTTCGTGAATGGATTCAAAACGGGTATTCGTAAAAGTAATATTAAATAATTATAAATGAAAGCAAAAAGAAAGGACGAAAAATGAACAGTAATTTAGACAAAATTATGAAACCAAAGTCAATAGCTGTTGTTGGTGCTTCTACTAAAGAACATACAATCGGCTCTGACATCATGAAAAGATTACAAGAATACAAATTCAACGGTAATATTTACCCTGTTAATCCAAAAGGTGGTATTATTGAAGGTTTGCAAGCATATACTTCTGTAAAAGAAATTCCTGGTGAAGTTGATTTAGCAATTATCGTTGTTAATGCTAAATTTGTTTTAGATACAATTGATCAATGTCACGAAAAAGGTATTAAAGGTTTATGTATTATTACAGCAGGTTTTAAAGAAACAGGCAAAGAAGGTGCAGAAGCTGAAAAAGCATTGTTAGCTAAAGTTCGTGAATATGGTATGAGATGTGTTGGTCCTAACTGTTTAGGTGTTGTAAACACTCACCCTGAAATCAGAATGGACGGATGCTTTGCTGAGTCACTTCCTGAACGCGGAAACATCGGTTTCGTTTCTCAATCAGGTGCTTTAGGCGGCGGTATTTTAAATATTCTTAAAGACCTTAACCTTGGTTTTGCTCAATTCATTTCTATTGGTAACCAGGCTGATGTTAACGCAGAAACAGCTATGGAATACTGGGAAAATGAAGAAGATGTTGAACAAATTCTACTTTATATGGAATCTATTCAAAACCCTTCAAATTTCAGAAAATTGGCATCAAGAATTACTAAGAAAAAACCTGTTCTAGCTTTAAAAGCAGGTAGATCAGCTGCAGGTGCTTCTGCTGCATCATCACACACAGGTTCACTAGCAGGTGCTGATAAAGCTGCAAATGCTTTACTTGCACAATCAGGTGTAATCAGAGAGTACTCTTTGAAAAACTTATTCTCAACAGCTAAAGTTTTTGCTAACTGCCCTATTCCAAAAGGTGACAGAGTAGCTATTATTACAAACTCAGGTGGTCCTGGTATTATGGCAACAGATGCTGTATGTGAATATGGTATGCAAATGGCTCAAATTACTGATGCTACAAAAGAAACTTTAAGAAGCTTCTTACCATCAGCTGCATCAGTTAAAAACCCTATCGATATGATTGCCTCAGCTCCTATCGAACACTACAAAGAAACATTAAAAACAGTTATCGCTGACCCTAATGTTGATATGATTATGGTAATTTACTTACCGTTCTTGGGCTTGAAAGATATTGATGTTGCTAAAGCTGTTATGGAAATTAAAAAAGAATATCCTGAAAAACCTGTTATAGGTGTATTCATGACAAAAAGTGAATTCTTTACAGCATTGTCTGAATTAGATGTTAATATGCCGTTCTTTATGTACGCTGAAGAAGCTGCTGACGGATTTAACAGATTAAATCAACAAAGATTGTGGATGGAAAGACCTGAAGGTAAAATTCCTGTATACGATGTTGACAGAGAAAAAGCTAAACAAATTATTAAACAATCTTTAGCTGAAGGCAGAGCACAGTTAACAACACGTGAATCAATTGACGTACTTGATGCATATGGTATCAGAGTATGTAAATCAGGATTTGCTACAACTGAAGAAGAAGTTGTAGAAGTTGGTAATTCAATCGGTTACCCTGTAGTTATGAAAATGACTTCAAAAACAACTTCTCACAAAACAGATGTGGGCGGTGTAAGAGTTAATATTGGTTCAGAAGAACAATTAAGAGCTGAATACCAAGACTTAATTGCAAAATTAACAGAAAAAGGACTTATCGACGGTCTTGAAGGTGTAATCATTCAAGAAATGGTTAAAGGCAACCGTGAAATGGTTTGCGGTATTGCAACAGATCCTCAATACGGACCAATGATGATGTTCGGTTTAGGTGGTGTATTCATTGAAGTTATGAAAGATGTTACTTTCAGAATCGCTCCTCTAACTGATATTGATGCTAAAGAAATGATTAAATCAGTTAAAGCATATAAACTGTTAGAAGGTGCTCGTGGTACAACTCCTGCTCAAATGGATCAAATCGAAGAAACATTATTGAGATTATCTCAATTAGTTCACGATTTCAGCTTCATTGATGAATTAGATATTAACCCGTTGTTAATCTCTGAAAAAACAGGTGAAGGTATTGCAGTAGACGGACGTATCAAAGTTCGTTTGGAAGAAGCAATCGAAGCAATGGGCTGCGAATGCGGTTCTTGCTGCGGATGCTGCAAATAATCAAATACTAGAGTTAAATCCGGTTCTCATAATAAGAACCGGATTTTTTTGTGGAAAACCATAGACGGCGCGTTTTACGCGCCGTCTATGGTTTTATTTTTATTTGATTTCTTTAAAAAATTCGTTTGAGATAAGTTGTGAGTATCTGTCTTTTTCGTTTGCGGAAATAAGGATTTTATCATTTCCTTTTTCGTCTTTTACGACTGAAATTATCCCGGAGATTTCACCAATTGGAAGTTTTTTGAGTTTTGCTTTAAATTTAACATAAGGAATATCTTTGCCGTAGGATTTCATAGTACCTTTTTCTGTAACGGTGAATTCATCAACTGCGGCTGATTGGTATTTTATTTTATTTATTGCTGATTTAATTTTTTCTTCTGCATCGGGAGATTTTATGTCTTCTTGTGTGAGGATTGTTTTTTTGCCGGAATCTACTACGACCATTTTTTGACCTGACGCTTTGTGCTCAGCAAGAACCGCGCTATAACCGAGAATTCCTGCAGCTTTTTCTATTTCAAATTCTTTATTTATCTTTGAGAAATCTCCAACTTTTTGAGCTCGTTCCAAGATAACGTCATGACTTGGATTAATATAACTTTTAAACCATGATTTTATCCAATCCTGACCGCCAAATGCCATAAAACCTACGACTACAACGGTTAGAAATATTGCTCTTGTTACGTTTTTTAAACAACCCATGTTGAAATCCTCTTGTTTTTATATGAATATTATAATATGAGCAAACCTGAAATCAAACACATAAATAGTTGGGAAGTTGATGTTGAAGGCAGAACTCCTGCCATGAAACATTATTTACAGATAAAAAAAGAAAATCCCGGGATTTTATTATGGTATAGAATGGGAGATTTTTACGAAACCTTTTTTGAAGATGCTGTAATTATGTCAAAAGAATTGGAGTTAACTTTGACAGGGCGTGATGCCGGAGGCGGTTTAGGCAGAATTCCTCTTGCCGGAATTCCGATTAAGGCGGCTGATGCCTATTTGGAAAAACTTGTTCATAAGAATTTCAAGGTTGCGATTTGCGAACAGTTAGAAGATCCTAAATTTGCAGAAGGTCCGGTAGTAAAACGCGGGATTGTCAGAGTTGTAACAGCGGGAACTTTGACCGAAAGTAACTTGTTGCAGCAAAATTCTAATAATTATCTTTGTGCAATTTATAAAGATGAAAAGACTGATTTATATGGTTTTTCATATACAGATATTTCAACAGGTGAATTTAAAACAACTCAGGCTTCTTTAAATTTGATTATGGCTGAACTTGCAAGGTTAAACCCTTCTGAAATTGTTGCGCCGAGTTTAAAACAGGATATAAAACCGTTTCAGATTGTACCTGATGAGGTTATTAATCTTCCTGATGAAATTACAAAACGATATAATTGTTCTAAAATTCCGTCTTCTGTATTTGAACTTTCATTTGCTGAAAATAATTTGAAAACAGTTTTCAAAACAAAAAGTTTAGAAAGCTTCGGGTTTTCAAAGTATAAACTGGGATTTAGAGCATCAGGCGCTTTACTTGCTTATGTCTGGGAAATGCAAAAAGAAAACATGCCGAAATTTGACAGAATTGAGGCTTATGAGCTTTCTGAATATATGATTCTGGATGCTTCGACAAGAAAAAATCTTGAGCTTATTGAAACATTACGTGAAAAAAATAAATACGGTTCGCTTCTTTGGGCGATAGACAGAACAAAAACCAATATGGGTGCAAGACTTTTAAAGAACTGGATATGTCAGCCTTTGAAAAATGTTGAAGATATTTTGGCACGTCAAAATTCTGTAACTGAACTTGTTGAAACTGAACATATTAGATATGATTTAGGCGATGCTTTGGAACAAATTTATGATATTCAGCGTTTAGCAACTCGAATGAGCAACGGTTCTGCCAGTCCTAAGGACTTTGTAGACTTGAAGCTATCTTTGAGTATGCTGCCAAGGTTATTGGATATTACCGAAAATCTTACATATGATATGTTTTCATCAATCAGAGAATACCGTGAAATAATAGCTGAATATGTTCAAATGATTGAAAATACAATTTCTGATAATCCGCCAATACATCTTAAAGAAGGCGGGATTATAAAAGAGCGTGTAAGCGGAGAACTTGATTATTATAGAGATTTATTAACCGGTGGAGAGCAATGGCTCAAAGACTTTGAAGAAGAAGAAAAAGAAAGAACAGGTATTAAGAGTCTTAAAATAGGTTATAATAAGGTTTTTGGGTATTATATCGAAGTTACGAATTCATACCTTAATATGATTCCGCAAGGATATATTCGTAAGCAAACTCTAACAGGTGCTGAAAGATTTATAACCGATGAACTTAAAAAACATGAAGATGATGTTTTATCTGCAAGATTTAAATCTACAGAGATTGAGTACAAGATGTTTTCTGACTTTAGAGAGTATTCTAAAGAGTTTGTATTTAAAATTAGAGAAATTGCAGATTGTATAGCACGTGCTGATGTATTGAATTCTTTAGCAAATATTGCACTTGAAAATAATTACTGTAAACCGGAAATTGATGAGTCAGATGACTTTTTAGTCAAAAACGGCAGACATGCAGTGTTGGAAAAGATTTTACCTTTAGGTGAATATGTCTCAAATGATTTAGAGTTGAAAAGCAACTCAATGGATTCAACGCAATTTATGATATTAACAGGTCCTAACATGGCAGGTAAATCAACTTATATGCGTCAGAATGCTTTAATTTTAATCTTAGCTCAAATTGGTTCGTGGGTTCCGGCAGACCATGCTAAAATCGGAGTTGCAGATAAGGTATTTACAAGGGTTGGCGCAAGCGATGATTTGACTCTTGGTCAATCTACATTTATGGTTGAAATGATTGAAACATCTTATATTTTAAACTCTGCAACAGATAGAAGTTTTATTCTTCTTGATGAAATCGGGCGTGGTACAAGTACATATGATGGGGTTGCTATTGCCTGGTCTGTTGCTGAATTTATAGCGACAAAAGTAAAAGCAAGGTGTATTTTTGCAACGCACTACCATGAACTTAACGTTATGACAAAAAAATATCCGCAGATTAAAAACTTCAGGATTACAATTTCTGAGCAAAACGGCGAAATTGAATTCTTGCGTAAGATTGTACAAGGCGGAGCAAGTAAAAGTTACGGTATTCAGGTTGCTAAAATGGCAGGTCTTCCGTCTGCAGTTATCAAGCGGTCTGAAGAATTAATGTTAAAAATGCAAAAAGATTTCTCAAATAACCTTGCAATAAGAAAGAAAATGGTAAATAATGAGGGGGACGAACCTCAACTGTCATTATTCGGAATGTAAAGATTTGTAATATAATGGCAAAATATTATCTGTTGATGGTTTCATAGGTACAATATGGATTACAATATAATACGAATCGGATTTGATAGTCCGTATAACATAGTAGATAATATCTATACTTCAGCAAAAAAGACTGTACAAGAAGCAGTAATCAGTTCAACAGATGATATTGATAATGTAGTTGATATGGTTGATATTGATTTTAAAAAAGATAAAAACCAAATAGCTAATCAACCAGACGATAAAGATAATATATTTGAAAAGTTAATAGATTTTTTCTCAACTAAAAAGGTATAAAACGCGGCAAGGAGTGTGCGAAATGACAGTAGAAGCCATTAATCAAACAAATTATAGGGTAGCAACAGCTAATATAGGGTTGAAAAATGTATTACTAGATGATTACACCTGGTCTAAAGAATATTCACCTGAAACTGATACTGTTGATATTCGCAGTAAAGTAGCATTAGATGCCGGCAATTATACAATTAAAAATGATGGAACTGTCATCAGTGGAATTAATCTTGGTCAGCCTCAGCCAATTGTTATTCTGAATAAAAATGAAAATCTGGCTGCTTATGTAAAAAACATGAAAGAACAAAATGGTATTTTAAATAAAATTATCGCAGATGTTTCTTTTACAGGGAACGAAACCAAAGCCGAGGAAGTTTCTGAAGTCGAAAATGCTATCGAAACCAAAAAACCAAAATCAGCAAGAAATAGCGTTGCAAGTTTGTGGAAATTTATGACAACAGCAAACCAGATGGCAAACTCTGCGCTTAAAGGGTTATTTTATGGTGCGTTAACCGGTGTTGCACTGTTAGGTGGCTCTTGGGTGTTTAAGGCACTTCCAAAAGCATTTACTAAAGAAGGTCCTACACTTTGGAATACTATTCGTCACCCGCTTAAAAATATCGGAAAATCAGGAAAAGTTATTGCAGGAATCGGTTCTGCTGCTGTGCTTGGATATCAGCTTGTCGCAGGAAAGCTTGCGGCTAATCAAAAAACTGCAGTAATTGATCATAAACTTAAAACCGGTCACCGAGATAAATAAGTTTGTCAAAATTTAAAAATTCATATATAATGACTAAGGAATAAGTTTAAATGAGGAGAAAATAAATGAAAATCAAACGTAAATTAGAAAAACGGGGGGGGGTAACCTATTTCAGCCTAATTTAGTGGCTTTTGAACTATCTCCTTTAAATTTGCACCGTAGGTCATGTGTTGATGTAATAAGTGCTAAAATTGGCAGTATGCTGCCAAGCCGCCCGGCCGAGGGCTTTACTCTTGCCGAGGTTTTAATTACTTTAGGCATAATCGGTGTTGTTGCAGCGATTACTATTCCTGGGCTGATACAAAAAAATCAGGCAAATAAATTAAAGAGTCAGTATCTTAAGGCATATTCCGAAATCGCACAGTCTATTAAACTGATGAAAAATGATGATGTAAGTCTTGATACAAGAACTTACGGCTCCGGAAATTCTTTTTATAAAACCTTTTATACTTATTTTAAGAATGCGCATTTGTGTGGTACTGGTATTAGTACTCTTAAAAAGGAAATGTGCTTACATAACGGAGATACATCATACAAAACTCTTGATGGTAAATCACCACTGCCTTTAGCTCGTTTTGATGACGGTCAGTTTGTTTTAATGGATGGAGCTCTTGTTCTGCTTGAAAATCCGTATGTCAGTACTAATCCTACATTATGGATTCATGTTGATATTAACGGAAAAACTCAAAAACCTAACAGGTGGGGAATAGATTTATTTACTTTTTATATGAATGATGATGAAGAAATTGTACCGATGGGCGCAAAAGGTACTCCATATAATTCTCAGGATTTGTATTGTAATCCTAGTAAAACCAATCTATTCAATGGGGCTGCGTGTTCGGTAAAAGCTATGAGTGATAGCGATTATTTTCAAAAGGCTGTTAAATGGATTAAATAATAATTAAGATGGCGCCGGAAAAATTTTCCGGCGCCACTAAATTTAATATTTTGCTGCTCTATCCATTTCTCGCTGTTGGTCTTTTTTTGCTAAAGCGTCGCGTTTGTCGTGAAGCTTTTTACCTTTTGCAAGTCCGATTTCAACTTTTGCAAATCCTTTTTGGATAAAGACTTCAAGCGGAACGATAGTATATCCGTCTTTTTTTATTTTTGAGTGCATTTTAAGAATTTCTTTTTTAGTCAAAAGAAGTTTTCTTGTGCGTTCAGCTTTATGGTTATATCTGTTACCCTGTTCATACGGTGAAATATGGCAGTTGTATAGGAAAATTTCATTATCTTCAATTTTGCAGAAACTGTCTTTAAGATTTATCGCATTTTTTCTTATTGATTTAATTTCAGTACCGGTTAGCACAATTCCTGCTGTGTATTTTTCAGAAATTGTGTAATCGTGAAAAGCTTTTCTATTCGTTGTGATAACTTTTTTATCCATAAATTGATTATATCACAGAGTTTTGAATTTTTGCTCTTTCAGTAGTTAATATTTGTGCTAATTTTTTCTCTATAAGTTTTATTTTTTTAGGTAAATTATATTCACCATATCTGTAAGGTGTTTCGTGGTAATTTATTGAATCTTTATAATAATTTTCCATGATCTGCTGATATTTAGTGGTTTTCGTATATGCATTTTGTTCAAGTTTAAGACCGTGTCTAAAGTATTGCAGGCAGTCAATTTGTTCTTGGGGAGGACGGCATTTAAGGAAATCATTAAGTGTTTTTGAAGTTAAATTTTCTTTTGTATATATATTTTTATTATAAAAAGCTCCAATATCATATGTATTATATCCGCTGTTTATAAGGTTGTGAATTCTTTTGTTGTATTTGGGGTTTAAAAGATGGTCAAAGAAATGGAAAACTTCATGCATAAATGTTTTAGTGGTCATTTTTGATATTTTTTGACTGAATGCATTGTATGGAAGCATGATTGCATAACCGATTTGTTCACCATTTTCGGTATAGTTTCTGTAAGTTATACCTCCGCGATTTGAACTTTGTCCTATTTCTATTCTGACTTTACTACCTGCAGTTTTCTTTAATACTGATTCAAATTTCTTAGGACTTACATCACCGTTTTGGAAGTAATCTATAATATTTTCAAAAAATCGGTCAGTATAAGAAACAGCTTTTTGAATTCGTTCTTGCGGAGTGCCCCGGGCTATTCTTAGCGGAAATTGTGATTTTGATGTATTAATTGAAAGTTTTATCATATGCATTATAAAAAAACTGAAAAATTTTTTTGCTAATCATATAAAAAACATTTACAATTATGAGTAGGGGAAAAAGCGGTTTCTTGCGGGTGTTCTTTTTTACATATATCCATAACAAAAGGACATCTTGTATGGAATTTACAGCCTTGCGGAAGATTTTCCGGAGATGGAAGTTCGCCTGATAGTTTAATATGTTCTTTGGAGTTTTGTGGGTTTAATTCAGGAACTGAACTTAATAAGGCTTTTGTATATGGATGTTTTGGGTCATTGAAAATTTCATCTGTATTTCCGAGTTCTATAATTTCTCCAAGATACATAATTGCAATTCTATCTGAAAGATACTTAATTACGCTCAAGTCGTGCGAAATAAATAAAAATGTAAGGTTATAATCTTCTTTTAATTGTTTTAGAAGATTTATAATTTGGGCTTGAATACTTACATCAAGGGCGCTGACTGGTTCATCTGCGATTATAAATTCCGGATTTAGAATAAGTGAACGCGCAATTGCTATTCTTTGTCTTTGTCCGCCTGAAAACTCATGAGGATAAAGGTTTAGGCTGCTTTTATCAAGTCCTGTTTTTAAAATTTTTTCTTCAACGATTTTATCAATTTCTTCTTTTTTTAAATTGGTATTTATTTCAAGCGGTTCGCGTAGAATTTGTCCGATTTTCATTTTCGGATTCAGGCTTGAATAAGGGTTTTGAAAAATCATTTGAACTTTTTTGTAGAAATCTTTAAGTTCTTCCCGTCCGGAGATTTCAAGAATATTTTTATCTTCAAGTAGTATTTCGCCGGATTTAGAAGAAATAAGTTTCATTACAGCTTTTGCAAGCGTTGATTTCCCGCAGCCGGATTCGCCGGCAATTGCAAGAATTTCACCTTTTTTTATGTCAAGTGTAACCCCGTTTACGGCATGAATTATCTGAGGATTACCAAAAATATTTTTTTTTGATTCGTATATGACTTCTAAATTTTTTATTTCTACAAGATTGTTTGTCATAATGTGATTTTACCTTATTTTTTGAGAAAATCAATTACCTGAAAAGTGCTTCAAAAATACCTTCTGAGTATGTCGGGTGTGCAAAACAAATTTCTTTTAATTTTTCTGTTGAAATATTATTTTGCATTGCAATAAGAATTTGATGTATTAGTGAAGAAGCCTCAGCAGATACAATATGCGCGCCAACGATTTTACCGTTTTGGTTGAGAATTTTTATAAATCCTTCTGTTTCATTATCACAATGAGACTTGCCGAGTGCCGAAATTAAAATCTGTGATTTTTGATAAGTTCCTTCTTCTAAATCCTGCTCACGTTTGCCAATCCAGGCAATTTCAGGACATCCGTAAACAACAGACGGGGTAAGCTGTTTATTAAAAGGAATTTGTTCAACTTCTTGTATTGCTTCTTTTATTGCAAAATGGGCGAGTTGGATTTCTCCTGTGATATCGCCTATACAGGTAACATCAGGCATGTTTTCGCATTTGTTTGGAGTTCTTCCTATTGCAACAAGAACTTTGTCAGGTGTTATTGTTTCGCCATTTGATAATGTTATTGTTTTATCTTCGATTTTTTCAACAGAGGTTTGAGTATAGAATTTTATTTTGCGTGATTTAAAAATTCGCTCAATTCTTTTTGAAACCTCAATATCAGCTATTGGTAAAAGGTGTTGTGCAAGTTCAACAACTGTTGTTTCAACGCCGAAGTTTGACATAATTCTTGCCCATTCGATTCCTATAGCGCCTGATCCTATTATAAGAATACTTTTTGGCAGAATTTCAAGATTTAGGATATCATCGGATGACAGCAAAAATTCGTGGTCAAATTCAAGACCTTTGACAAGGCGCGGAGATGAACCTGCGGCACAAATAATTTTTTTACAGTTATATGTTGTTTCACCGGCTTGAATTTCTGTGGTGTTTAGTATTTTTGCTTCTTCGCTAATAACTGAAACTTTAGCATTTTTTAGTGCAAGTTCGATTCCTTTTCTTAATTTTTCAATAGTTTTGTTTTTACGTTCAAGAACTTTTGAATAATCAAGTTGGATGTTTTCAACTTTAATTCCGCAATCTTCGCAGGTTTGAAGCTTGTGAAACGTTTCTGATGCGTGAAGAATACTTTTTGTTGGGATACAGCCTTTATTAAGGCAAACACCGCCGATATTATCTTTTTCAAAAAGCACAACTTTTTCTCCGCCTGCTGCTGCGTGTAATGCTGCGGTATACCCTGCCGGTCCGCCGCCTATTATTCCTAAATCAAACTGTTCCATTTATTCCCCTCTTGTATATACTCTCGGTAATCTTACTTTCAAACGGCAAGTCAATTCGTAATTAATGGTTTTAAGGATTTTAGCCCACTCATCTATCGGGTGTTTGGTATCAAGAAGTGTTATAACATCTCCAATTTGTGCATTTACTCCTGTTATATCAAACATCATTTGATCCATTGTAATATTTCCGACCTGCGGAACTTCAACTCCGTTTAAACTTGCTTTAATTTTATTTGATAAAAGTCTTGGAATACCGTCAGCGTATCCTGCCGGAATTGTTGCAATTGTTCTGTCGCCTTTAGCACTGTATGTATGGCAGTAGCTGATTCCTTCACCGTCGTGTGCAGTGTGAATATTTACTATACGGGCTTTTAAAGATATTAGTTGTTTAAGTTTCGGTTTTTTGAATTCAATATCCTGCGGAAAATCCGGATACAAACCGTATAAAGAAATTCCGACTCTGCGCATATTTGAATTCGGTACATCATAGCAAACAGTTCCTGCAGAATTCAAAATATGTAAAAGTAATCCGTCTGTATTTACATTATTTATTATATTGTTCCATTTTGTAATTTGTTCAAAAGCTTTTTCGGATTCTTCTGCTGCGGCAAGGTGGGTAAAAATTCCTTGAAGACTTATAAAATCTGATTTTTGGACTTTATTTATAAATTCAACGGCTTCTTGTGTGCTAACTCCGATTCTGTTCATTCCCGTATCAAGTTTTATATGAACTTTAGGTTTTATTCCTGTTCTTATGTATGCTTGTTCACAAGCCTGAATGTGACCCTTTGAAAAAATTGAAATACTTAAATCGTTTTTAACAGCGCTTTCAACAGCCCAGATAGGAACAGCCCCAAGTACAAGGATTTCGCAATTAATTCCTGCCTGACGAAGGTCAACACCTTCATCAATTGAAGCAACTCCAAGCATATCTATACCGCTTGCCAAAAGCGTCGGCGCAAGCATGACAGCACCATGTCCGTAAGCATCAGCCTTTACAACTCCCAAAAGTTTTATATCTTTTGGAATGTTGGAGCGAATCTGTTTGATATTATGTTCTAAATTTGAAATATTAATCTCAACCCAGGCATCTCTGTGAATGTTTATATTTGATTGTCTTGTATTTTTCATAGCAGTTTCAGTATATGACAAAATCAAGTTACGGGCAAATAGATTAAATTTTTATTTTCCACACATCATTTGGAATTTCCCAGCCGTTATTTTTTACCCGCATCAAACAATAATAACCTGCATTTGAACCGGATGCATCTTTTTTACAGTTATCATTTATAGTTTCAACTGTTGTATTCTGTCCTGCCGGTACAAGTCCATCTTCTGTAAATGCTACAACATAGATATCTTTTCCAATAACATTAGGCGGCTTATTCCCATTTGCATCAATATAAACAACTAAACTTGGATTAGTAACTTTGATGCCGAAATATCTATCCATATCTTTTGCGTACCATCCGTCAATACATAAATTAGAGCCGTTCATTAATCTTACGGTAATAGTTCCAATACCAATACCAACACTTTTGTTATCGGCAAGAGCTTTTGCACCGGTAATTGTTTTGGTGAATCCTTTATTATGCCAGCATCCTGCTTGATTGTAGCAGATTTGAGAATATTTTAAGTGCGGAGCTAAATATGTTTCAAACCATTTTTTAGCTCCTGTTACATTATCCGGAAAGCTTAATTCTAATGCCACATCATCATATTCGGTAAATTTCATGGCTTGTTGTAAAATTGAATAATCTTCTTTTAATGTGGTTTCAATGACGTGTTTTTGATAATTGTTTATCAAATTTGGTATTGTTATTGCTGCAACAACGCCAATGATTCCAAGTGTTATTAAAGTTTCTGCAAGTGTGAATGCACGCATTTTACCTCCTTTGTCGCTAGTAGCGACAGTCGCCAATAGCAACATAGCATAAAATGTAAATATGTGCAATAACTTTAGAAAATCTTTAGGACTAAGTATACGAAAAATCAGGGCTGAAAAAGGGTTTACACAGGAATCACTTTCGTTAGAATCCGGGATTTCACGTTCACATATTGCAATGATAGAATCAGGAAAACGTGATATTACTGTGAATTCTCTATTTAAAATTTCACGGGCTCTGGGGGTAAATTTATCCGAAATTTTTGAGTTTGATGATGTGGAAAAGTTTACATTTGATATTGAAGAACTGTATGAGTAAGTTATTTCATTCAATTGCCTGATACAAAACAGGTAAGTATATGTTATTATTAACATATTGCAGAAAATTAGGATGTATTATGGAAGAGATATTACAGCATATTCAGGAACTTTTAGGTATTCCGGAATTTTTGATTAATCAATGTAACTTTTTGCCGGATTATATAAAAGAATCACTTGTTACAAGTATTAATTTTATTCCGTGGCTTTATATTTTGTACTATGGAATTGAGCTTCTGGAACGTTTCTTTATGAAACATATTCATATGCTTGTAAAACTTATAAAAAGGTTTGGGCCGTTTTTCGGTGCTGTAATATCAGTGATTCCTGAATGCGGATATCAGGTTATAGCAAGTACATTTTATTCAAGAAGAATGATAACTCGCGGTACATTATTAGCATTTTTTATTTCTTGCTCGGATGATGCTTTGCCGCTGTTATTCCTTGATATGAGTAAAGCTCTTGTGATTATTCCGATTATTATAATTAAAATTATTGCAGGGATTTTGATTGCGTATCTTGTTGATCTGGTTTTTATTTTCCAAACTAAAATTACAGAAAATATCAACGCAATAAATACCGACTTGAATGAGCCGGCATGCTGTCATCATAGAATCAGTACGATAGAAAATCTTCCATACTGGTGGATGCATCCTTTGACTCATACATTTAATATGTTTATGTTTACATTCCTGTCTTTAGCATTTATAAATTGTGTAATTGCAGGCTTTGGCGGGGTTGATAAGCTTGCTGAATTCTGTATGATAGATTCACCTTATCAGGTTATTGCAGGTGCTGTTTTTGGATTGATTCCAAACTGTGTAACATCAGTATTTTTAGCTATCGCCTATGTTAAAGGTGTTATAAGTTTCCCTGCACTTTTGGCAGGTCTTGTTACAACAACAGGGCTCGGGCTAATGACACTTACAAAACGTCAACAGGATAGCAAGGATAATACTCTTATTACTGCAATACTATTAGCATCAGGTATTGTTATAGGGCTGTTTGTCTTTTATAATATGCAGATTGTCGCAGCTATACAGAATTATATTGTTAAATAGAGGGGTTTTATGAACGGAATTTTTCAAACTTTATATCAGGGTTTTAATTTTATGACATCTTTGCCGGAGCATATTATTGAACCTATGGAGTTTTTACCGGAGTTTTTGAAAGAAGCTTTGATTGATAGTTTGAACCTTGTTCCGTTTTTGTTTGTAATTTTTATATTAATCGAGGTTTTAGAAAGATATTTTGCTAAGAAAAAACACTTGTTCGTGTTTTTTATGAAAAAAATCGGACCGCTTTTTGGAAGTTTATTTGCTTCAATTCCGCAGTGTGGGTTTTCTGTAATAGCAAGTACACTTTATACAAGAAGAATTTTAAGCCGCGGAACATTGCTTGCCGTGTATTTTGCAACATCTGATGAGGCAATACCTGTTTTGCTTTCTGATCCTTCAAAAATCTATCTTATTTTGCCGATTATTCTGGTAAAAATAATTTTGGCTGTGATTGTCGGTTATCTTGTAGATTTTCTTGTAACTTATAAGGCAAAAGACCCGATTCCGGCAGAACAAGCGGAAACTCATTCTCACGAATGCTGTCATCATAAGTTTTCGGATGATGTTAAAACTAAGGCTTTCTGGTGGTATCCGCTTAAACACACATTGAATATTTTTGTATTTATTTTAATAATTTCAATCATATTGGGTTATGTTCTATCTGTTGCAGGAACAGAAGAAAATCTTGCAAAATACTGCTTGATGAATTCACCGCTGCAGCCTGTTTTGGTATCTATTATCGGGCTAATCCCAAATTGTGCAATATCTGTTATGCTTACTGTTTTATTTTTAAAACATACAATAAGTTTTGGTTCTTTGATTGCAGGACTTTCTTCATCAGGCGGGCTGGGTTTGTTGGTGCTCTTGAATAAAAACAACGACAGAAAAGATACAGCTGTAATTATTGCGATAATGGTTATTGTAAGTTCAATTGCAGGTTTAATTTTACAATATAATGTTTTCAATATAAATAAATTATTTAGTATTTTTGGAATTGAAGTGTAAAGAGGTTTTGATGGTTCAGCAATCTGAAAAATTTACTCAGGCTTTTGAAAAGCACAATAGCGGTCAGTTAACAGATGCTCGCGATATGTATTTGGAAGTCTTGCAAAAAGAACCGGAAAACGCTCAAGTATGGGGATATTTAGGGGTTTTATATTATCAGATAAAAGATTATATGGAAGCTGAACTCTGTATTAAAAAAGCCATTTCGCTTAATCCACGGTTGTATTATATCGAAAATCTTGCAAGAATTTACCTGGATAAAGGTGAATTTAAGGCAGCGATTGCGCTATACGAAGATATTGTAAAAGTTTCTGATACTTATGAAAATAATTTTAATTTAGCTATGGCTTACAAGGGCAATCACGAGTGGGCACAGGCTAAGAAGGCTTATTATAAGTCACTTGAAATTAATCCTGACGGTTACGAATCATATTTCAATCTTGCGTATCTGGAACTTAATGAAAACAGACCTGAAAATGCTGTTAAATGTTATCAAAAAGCACTTGAGATTAAGCCTGATGATTGGGAATCAGTTTATTTTCTTTCTCTTGCTTATATGCAGATAAAAAATTATGAAAAAGGGCTTGAGTGTTTTGAATCTCGTTTGTGCCGCCAGAGCGCGATTGTTTCGCAAGAAAAGATTTATCCTAATCTTATGCGCGAAAAACCAATCTGGCATGGTGAAGATTTAAAAGATAAAGTCTTATTTACATATTATGAAGCAGGATACGGCGATATGCTGATGTTTTACAGATATATGCCGATTTTAACATCAATGTGTAAAAAAGTTATTATTAAACCGCAAAAAGAACTTGCCGCTTTGTTCCGTGAAAATTCGTACGGGGCAGAAGTTATTGAAATTTTTGATTTTGAAAAAGAAATTGATTTTGATTACCATATACCGTTTTTAAGTGTTCCTTATGTGTTGAGGAATAAGGGTGATGAGATGTTTATTCATCACGATGACGGATATTTAAAAGCTAACCCTGCAAAAATTAATTATTATAAAGAAAAGTTTTGCCAAAATGACAAATTTAAAATTGGGATAAAATGGCAGGGAAATACACATTATGATACTGAAAGAGTATTGAATGTAGAAGATTTTTTCAGAATTTTCGATATTCCTAATACTCAGTTTTATTCATTTCAGACATTTGACGGCTTAGAAGAAATCGAAAAAATTCGCGATAAATACGATGTAATAGATCTTGGTTCAACTTTTTCTAATTTCTCTGATACTGCAGGTGCAGTGGAAAATATGGATTTAATAATTTCAAATGACACATCACTTGTTCATCTTGCAGGCGGAATGAAAAAAGCTTGTATGGTGCTTTTGCCATATATTTATAATTGGCGTTGGCACACTGATTTAACGAAATGTGACTGGTACGACAGTGTAAAAATCTATCGCCAAAATGACCATGGTGATTGGAAAAGCGTTTTTGATAAAGTTGAAGAAGATGTGAAAGAACTTATCTGTTAAATTCTCCAATTATCATCTTCCGGATTTTCTACCCATACGACGGTAACTTCCGGCTGACGGTAAAACGGATTAAACCAGTGGCTTTCTTCTGTGAAATCTATTATTGCATCATAATATGAGATTTTTGAAGCAATCTTTTTTGTGTAATTTAATAAATCTGTCATAATTTTCCTAACTATCATAATAGTTTTATTCTTGCTGATTTTTTTCTTGAAATAATCCCCGAAAAGTTTCACATCGGGCTATTTTTTATTCTCCGGATGGACTAATCTCATAACTAATTGAGATTTTTATATGATAAATTTATCCTGAAATTGAAATAAGGAGAATTTTATGAGCAATAAATTTAAGGGTTCAAGAACAGAACAGAATTTGATTAACGCATTTGCAGGAGAATCTCAGGCTAGAAACAGATATACATATTTTGCAAAAGTCGCTAAAAAAGAAGGTTATGAACAAATTGCTGCTATTTTTCTTGAAACTGCAGAAAATGAAATGGAACATGCTAAGTTATTTTATCAACATATCGGTACAAATCCGTTAGGGCATGTAGATAGTTTTTATCCGTTTGAACTTGGTACAACAGAAGAAAATCTTACAAGCGCAATTGCAGGTGAAATGGAAGAATACGATGTTTTGTATAATGAAGCTGAAATGATTGCAAAAGAAGAAGGCTTTGATTCTATTGCAGATACATTCCATCATGTAAGACACGCTGAAGAACACCACGCAAGACGTTATAAAGCGCTTCTTGATGTATTAAAAGAAGGTACAATTTTTGATAAAGATATTGAAATATCTTGGCTTTGCAGAAAATGCGGCTATGTGGCTGTTGGTAAGTCTGCTCCGGGACATTGTCCTAACTGTCATCATCCTCAAGCGTATTTTCAAGTTTTATGTGAAAAATACTAAGAATAGAGGAGTATTTTTGTTGTACTTATCGGGCATATTATAATATAATAAGTATAATATGAACAGAAAGTGGAAAATTGCGGCAATTGTAGGAATATTTTCGGTTTCTTCCGCGTTTTATATGTGGGGAATTCCGAAAATAGTCAATATAAAAGCTCATAAATCATCAATAGAAAAAAACATATTTGAAAGTTCAGGATATAGAGTTAATCTAGGAAATCCGGAACTTTCAATGGGATGGTTTCCGTCTGTTTGGATAGAAAGTGATAATATTTCAGTCCTTAATGATGATAATTCAAAAGCCCTGTCTATAGATAATCCAAAGCTTAAATTAAAACTTTTTCCGCTTTTAAGAAAGAAAATAGAAATTTCAAAACTTTCAGCTTCAAAAGAAGATGTTTACTTTGTGTTTACAAAAGATTCAAAATTCCTTCTAGGGCAATATCCACTTAAATTTGAAAAAAAAGACAATAAATTTACACTTTCAAAAATGGATATGAATCTTGGGGAATACAATATTTACCTTGATGATAAGAAGAATTCCCAAAAAGTCAGCCTTTGCGGTAATTATTTCGAACACGGTAAATATGTAGTAAATAAACATGTTAAATTTGCTACAGAAGGTGTGATAAATGTCGGTAATAAATCAACAAGACTGTTTTCTGATGTGGATATAAGCCTTCCAATTGACAGACTTTCAGAAGACCAATTCAGAATAAATTCAAAAATTGATGATTTTGATATCTCATCAATTTCAGATTATGTAGCTATTTTGAGCGGTGGTAAAATAAAATCTTTAAAAGGTATTATAAATTTCACAGCTGATACAAAACCTGATAAATTCGGACATAAAAAAACGTTTGCAAAACTTGTTACAAATGGACTGGAAATTATCGGTAAGGATAAACCTTCATCAATTATTTTTCACGATAAGTTAACCGCAGATATAAATTTTGGTACTGTAGAAAACGGTATTAATTTTGAAAATACAACGATTGAAGCAGATAGAATTCATGCGCTTGTTAACGGGAAAATCTTTGATATTGGTAACAAAGCGCCGAAATATAATGTTGAAGCTGAAGTTAAAAATACAAGATTAGAAGATGTAGTTGCAATCCTGCCTGGCAGTGAAACATTACTTCCGGATTTTAATTTATACAAATTAAAAAAATATGTATTCTACGGCGATGGTGAAGGCAAAGTCAAATTTACAGGTCAAGGTAACAAACCTAATGTGAAAGGCTTTGTGAAGCTTCGTGATGCATACCTTATGCATCCAATGAAGGGAGCTCCGGCAAATGCCAGTATAGATTTGGATTTTGTCGGAGAAGAAATGCTTCTGGATGTTTTTGTTCCGGCTGCAAACAACCAGAATGTTACAGTTAAGGGCAAGGTCAAAATTGACGGTTCTAAGTATTCCGAACTTGATATAAAAAGTACTAATGCAATTCCAATGGCTGCAGCACAAGAAATTTTAAATCCGTTGCATGAAATCTTAAAATTCCAACTAGGTCCTGTTCCTATTATGAAAATTGCAGGTTTTGGAAATATAAACATGCGCTCTGCTGGTAAAAAAATTGATCCACATATCTGGGGTGAAATTAATTTTAATAATGTTACTGCTTCTTTTAATGAAATTAATCATCTTGTTTTAACAAACGGCTCAGGAGAAGTTATTTTTAACGATACTCAGACAACTTTCAAATCTCATAAGGCGTTCATTAATGGCAAGCTTGTTGAAATTAAAGGTGATTGTTCTGTTCTTGGTAAGCTTAATGTTTATGTAACATCTAAAGGACAAGATGTAAAACAGCTTGTAAAAGTTATAAATTCGTCACCGCTTCTTGTTGATGTGAAAAAAGTCATTGACCCGTTTACAAATCCTGAAGGTATTGCTGATATTTTCTTACAAATATACGGTACTGCAAAAAATGCTGAAGAAATTGTATTTAATGAAGATTTATTTTCAAAAGGTACAATTACCCTGCATAATTCTAAAACTCTTATGCAAGATACATTTTTACCGCTTACCGGTGTGGATGGTGTTGTGAATTTTGATAAATATGATTCTAATTACGATGTGACAGGTTTTGTTAGAAATTCAAAAGTTCACGTTGTCGGCACAGGAAATAATTCGCAAATTGATTTAAAAGCTTATTCAGATAAGTTCAAGCTTGCTGATATATTTGATTTCCTTCATCCTAATATGGTTTTGCCGTATAAAAATGAATTTGGTGAAATTTATACCTCATTTCAAGCAGCATACAAGGGTCGCGCTGAAGCCGGAAATCTTGACTATAACAAGCTAAAAGTAGACGGTAAACTTATATCAAATATGCACTCTGCTAACCCTGTTAAACTTGATGGCGGAACATTTACAATAAGAAACGGATTATTGAAAACATCACCGCTTAAAGGAATATTTAATAATAATCCTTATACGCTGACTTTTAGTGCAAAAGACCTTGATAAAGAAGATTTTAGTCTGTCTGATGCAGTGTTTAATTTTAAGGATTTTGATATTAGTGCAGTGAATCAGATTAAAAGCCAAATCAAACTTCCGAAAGATATTGCATCTCAAATAGATAATATAACGGATTTAAAAGGCACGGTAGATATATCAGGAACAATTAAAAATAACCATATTAGTGCAAATACAAATCTTAAAGATACATCTTTCGTTTACAAGCCGCTTGATGTAGTAGTAAGAGTTGTCAGCGGAAACGCAAATATGCGCGGTGATACACTTTATTTAGATAAAGTAAATTCTCGTGTAAGTTCAATGCCGGTATTTTTAGATGGTAAAATCTCAAATATTTATAATGTTCCTGAGTTAAACCTTTTTGTAAGTTCAAAACTTACGCAAATTTTCTTTGACAGGTTCTATAATTCAAAATCTGTTTATCCTGTAAAAACAAAGGGTGATATTAATTTTTATTCTAATTTAAGAGGTCCTTTAAATGCTTTAAGAGCAAATTCTACTCTAAATCTTGGTGAAAATTCTTCGCTTTACTATATGGGTGCAACGATTGCAGGCGCACCGTCCGGAGCATTCAACTCTGAAGGTATGACAACAAACCCTGTTTCGATTGTCTCAAATGTAACCCTTTATCCAAATAGAATAAAAGTTAGTTCATTGAATTACAACCAAACAATAACCTCACAAAATAAGAAAAAATCTGTACAAAATCAAGTTACAGCATCAGGTGAAATTTCTTTATTAAAAGATAATATTATCGGGTTTAAAAACTTCAGAATAAAAACAAATAACCCGACAAATGCAAGAATATTTAATGTCTTGTTCAAAAAACCTACAATTAAGCAAGGTGTATTTACATCTGACTTATTGTTAAACGGAACATCAGCAGCACCTTATATATTAGGTTCGTTAAATATCAAAAGTGTTGATATCCCGCTGCTTGATTCTACAGTAAGAGATATAAATATTGATTTTAATGATGATTTTATATACTTAAATTCAAAAGCAGTTGTTCTGACAAACGATATTCTGCTTGATGCAAAAATCGTAAATAAACCTGTTCAACCTTATGTTGTGGAAGATGTAAAAGTTCAAATGGATGCTCTGAATCTGAATGTAATTTCTGCGGCAATTGATGATTTTGATGCAGATAATACAAGAACAAATCAAGGTACAGCGCCTCAAGTACTTCCGCCTGATATGCTGATTATTAAAAATGCTCAAATTAATGCTGATAATGTTCTTATTAAGAAGGCATCAGCAACTGATTTTAAAACTCATATCACGCTTGGAAATGACCATATCCTTAAAATTGATGACTATAGTTTCAATATTGCAAACGGCAAGGTAAATGGTAATATTGATTATGATTTAAAAAATTATAAAACTTTCGGAACAATGCATATTAAGAATGCTGATGCACAAATTATTGCAGAAAACTTCTTTGATATGCCCGGACAAATGTATGGTACTGTTACCGGTGATATGAAGGTGGCTTGTACCGGCATGTCAAGTGTAGATTGTATAAATACTTTATCAGGTGAAGGTTCGTTCAAAGTAACAGATGGCAGAATGCCGAAACTCGGTTCACTTGAATATCTTCTTAAAGCAGGAAACTTAATAACAAGTGGTGTTACAGGGCTTTCTATAAACGGTATAATTGACCTTATTACACCGCTAAAAACAGGTAACTTTAGAAGTATAAGTGGTGATATTCACGTCAAAGATGGCATAGCTGATGAAATAAATGTATATTCAAGCGGTGAAGATTTAAATCTTTATCTTACCGGAAGTTATAATATTGCTTCACTTGTTGCTGATATGGAGGTTTACGGAAGTCTTTCCAAAAACTTCTCAACAATACTTGGTAAAATCGCAAACTCATCACTTAACACTTTATTTAACACAATCCCGGGTATAAATATAAACGAAATCAATCCTAAATCAACAAGTAATATCAACAAAATTCCGAATTTTGATAAGACAAAAACCCTTCGTGTGTTTAAGTCAGAAATCTATGGAGATATCAACGGTAGCAACTATGTTAAATCATTCCGTTGGATAAAAAACTAGGGGTAAATATTTTTTAACTAAAACATCGGGGGACTTGATTTTTATTTTTTACGGAGCATAATATAGATATCAAGGGAATTTCCTTGAAACGCGATAAAGCTATCGCGGGTTGGAGCAGTCTGGTAGCTCGTCGGGCTCATAAGACTCATTTTAGATTTACTTCCTTGCTTGATATAATCAGTGTTATTGGTATTTATAAAATACTTATTTTTTGATGTAAATTGTAGGGAAGACCTATAATTATTGTAGGTCTTTTTATAGGTCTTTTTTCCCTGCAACTTATCATATTTTATGCACCCCAATCGTCTTGTTGCGGTAACATTTCTTCCGGTATCTCTTTTTCAATGTCATTAAAATATCCTTTAAATATAAAAGATGACTTCTTAATTTCTTTCCGCAATTTTTCCGGCATTACATGAGTATAAGTATCTAATGTTATACCAACACAACTATGCCCCATTATTTGAGATACCGTTTTTGCTTCATACTGTCCGCTTTCAAATAATCTTGTCGCGTATGAATGTCTTAAATCGTGTATTCTAAAATGTTCAATCCCAAGTTCATTAAGTTTGTTGTTCAGATATTTTCTAAAAACTGTATCGCAAATAAAGTATCCGTCATTTTTTGCAAATACTAAATCAAGGTCGCGGCGATATTCAGTACCTAATCTAAGCAAATTCGGAGCTTGTTTGCGTTTGACTTTTTTTAGAACTTGCATTACATCTTCTAACATAGGTAATGTACGATTAGAATGTCGTGTTTTAGTTGATTTAATAATTTGAAGCTGAAATTTTCTTTTTGAACTTTTGTCTGTATTTGGAACCGCTTGCAACTGTTGGTCAATTCTGATTTCTTCTTTATCAAAGTTTACTTTTGACCATTGCAATCCAAGAGCTTCCCCTAATCTTACGCCTGTACAAAGTAGAAATACTATTAGGTAATCCATAGTTGTACCACTTTTAATACAAGATTTAGCCAGTTTTTCCGCTTCTTCTGGTAACAATGTAGTTGCAAAAGTTTTATGTCTTTTAGGTAGTTCAGCCTTTTCGTTGGGATTACAAGGTATCAAATCATTTTTATATGCACATTTGAACATTCTGTTTGCGACTGTATAAATGTTTTTGATTGTTTTAGGGCTTAATTTTTCCCCTTTTGCATTCGTCTTATTTGCACATCTAATATAAAAACGGTTTAAGGCTTGACCTGTAATTTTATTTAAACGATATTGTCCTATACCACTAATAATATGTGCATCTAAAATACTGCGGTCGTCGCTTTGTGTCGTGATTTTAACTTTGCCTACTACATAATTATCATACCAGTAATTTGCATATTGCTCGATAGTCCAATTTCCATTGGCATCTTGCGTATATATGCCGTCTTGTTCATTTCTCCAAGTTGCCGCTCTTTCTAAACATTCTTCTTTGGTTTTAGCCCAAAAGTATTTATACTTAGTTTTACCGCTATTATCTTGGTATGAAATTCTATAATCAAAGCCATTGCCATTTTTTGAAAAACATCCTTCCCCGTTACGTCTTCTCTTAGCCATTTGCATTCTCCTCTCTTACGAACTTGTAGAATGCGTATTCGCTAATATTCAACTCGCGGATAGCAACATTTGATTTGATTTCACGATTAAGCCATTTCTTGTAAACCTCACTAAAATTAACAGGTTTCGGCACTTGCTTTCGCCCTTTGTATTTGCCCTGCTTTTTAGCAACTGCAATGCCGTCGCGTTGGCGTTCCAAAAGATTAGCACGCTCAAACTCGTAAATCGCGGCAAGAAATGTAATCATCAATTTGCCGAAATTGCTTGTTGTGTCAATGCTTTCCTTAATGCTAAATAAGCCTACACCTTTGTTATTAAGATATTCGACGATATCTAATAAATCTTTAGTGTTTCTGGCAAGACGTGATAAGTCTTTTACATAAACGGTGTCGCCCTCTCTAACATAATCTAACATCATTTGTAGCTGTGGACGTTCTGTATTCTTTCCGCTTAACTTTTCTTCAAAAACTTTGTCCATACCCACATTTCCCAGTAGCGATTTTTGACTTTCAGTGTTCTGTTCAATGGAGCTAACCCTGATGTACCCGATTTTTTGACCTTTGGTCGTCATTCTGTTCATAGTAAAAATCTCCTTTTACTTACTTGTAGGATGACGAGTGTTTGAAGTAAAGACTTCACCACTGAATTGACTGAAAAATCAAAATCTAAGTCTATTCAGGGAGTTTTAAATACCAAATTTTCGCCTGTTTAGAGTGTACTCTAACAAGTGATAAAACTTAATCAAGTTTGATTAAGTACTTCTTATTTATAACCCCCAAGATAAAATGTAAATTATATTCAAATGCTAGTTAAACTAGTCCTCAAAAGTTTATTATCTGGATAAGTTACCGATGTTTTTCGTCATCCAACTACTACTAACATCTGAACCCTTGTTTTAATGACCATGGCATCTGGTTCCACTGCCGGGGCGTTTATCCATTCGCTAACGTCGAAAAGCGTATTATAATTTACCCCCTTATAATATCAAATTTTTGAGCGTTTGTCAAACAAATGTTTCTATAAACCCTTGTTATTATTGAGTTTATGTTATACAATAAATTTTTAATAGGTCGGACATACGCTCTAAATCAGTATTCTAAAAATTTGTATTTATGAAGAAATATTAAATGCTTAACAAAATTTTTGCCTGTCCCTCACCAATCTCCCCCTTAATCTCGGGCTAAAATTTCGGTTTGAAGATAGCTCAAACTTTGTCATGATAATAAGGTCAATGTAATCATCGGGAATATCTGTATAACTTATTACTTCCTATACCTCTATATATAGGATATTTATACTAAACTTGCTCTCTTTTTTTGTTTTTCTTTTCCCCGCCAGAAATTTATTTTTTGTACGAGCCAGTATATCTACTCTTGCTGTCGTAATTATTATATCCGTTAGAGGTTTCCTTTAAACTTCCAGTATATCGGCTTGAACTATCATAAGTTCTATAACCACTAGATGTCTTTTTCATTTCACCAGTGTATCTACCTGAACCGTCATATATTCTATAACCGCCAGATGTTTCTTTCATCACACCTGTATATCTGCCATAATTATCATACATTTTTATGTCTTCTGCATTTGCTTGCAGTAAACTAAAAAATATAACTGTGATTAAAAATAATAAAACTCTATTCATTGCAAACCTCTGTTTCTATCTCCAACCCAATAAACTTGCTAATACTAACATTATAATAACAATTATTACATTTTTAATAAAATTCATGATTAACTCCTATCCAAATAAGCTACCAATTAAAATAAATAAAAAAGCTAACCAAATAATTTCAGTAATCCACATTATTTCACCACCTGTTCTGTAATAATTCTTAGTTGCTAACACTATTTATACACAACGAGAAATGATTGCAAGATGTCAGAAAGTTTATTCTTTATAATCTTTTCCAACATAGCGATATTTCCCGTATTCCAATGCTTTAAAATAATGCGGTTGCGTCTCCCAATTAATCCCATTATTTTTTATATTATGGCAGTAATCAGAAGGAATATAACTATCTCGTGGTCTTCCGTATAAACCTTGCAATGTATCTTTAAACCATTTGGTTGTAAACTCCAAATTTAAAGGCATTATTGATAATAATTTTTCAATTTCAGCTTCAATTTGTCTTGTCATAGTAGATTATTTAACCTCCGTAACTAATACTTTAAACCGTCCATTGCGGTCATCAAAAGTTGAGTAATCTTGCCATTTTATAAAATAGTCATTCTGTAAAATAAGTGGAGGACAATCTTTTTGAGTGCTTGGTGCGGTATTTTCAGACCACTTTTTTATTCCGCTACTTACTAAACTATTGTCTTCAAGCGAGAAATCGTAATCTGTTTGCGACTTATTGACAATTTTTTGCCATGTTCTGTACTGATTAGTAATCATAATCGCATAACCTACAATAAACTTACTTTCATTAACCTTAAATGCTTCAAGCCTATAAATATCTTTTAGATATTTATATCTTGTTTGGTCATTTGCACTATGCTCTTTCAACTTATATGAGAAATTACCAAAATTTTGCTCAAATTTACTTGTGCAATACTTTAATTCAATAGGGATAAAACCTCCGCTACAATTAACTAATAGTAGGTCTATGTTTTTGTTTTTCCCCTCAGAGTCTTTTATAGGATATTCTAAATGAATTTGGTATTCTTTACCGTATAATTCTTTAATTTTCCACGCTAAATAAAATTGAAATTCAAGCTCGCTACAAAATAGAGGTTTGGTTTTTGATAACTCTATCAGAATCTTATAAATATCAAATTGATTTTTAGTAACAGTATTTAAAACCATTCTTAACCTATATTTAAGGTAAATAATAACCGCTAATTTACCTATCTTGTAATAAATTCTATCAATTAAGTAAGTTTAAGTCAAATATTTACCTAATATTCCATTCTGAATTGTCAAAATACTTAATAAAATTGAAAGAGAGGTTTATATGAATATCAAAATTTTGTTCGGACGTAAAATTAAAGAGTATCGTAAAAAGAAAAATCTAACACAAGCACAACTTGCTGAACTTGTGAATGTTGATGATAAACATATAAGCTGTATTGAAAGTGGTAAAAACTTTCCGTCTGCGGACTTAATCGAAAGACTTGCGACATCTTTAGATGTTGAGCCTAAAGATTTATTTGAATTTTACTACCTGCAAGAAACCGCTGACCTAAAATCAGACTTAATCTCAATGCTTGATAAACTAAATCAAGACGAACTATCTTTGGCGCATAAATATGTGCGTACATTTTTGTTAAAATAATTCTCGGTAACTTTATACCTCACTGCTCTAAAACATTTCATCATCAGCCGATAAATGCTCTCATCAGAAATTTTAACCGGCGGGGTTTTTCAAACCGAGAAAAATCTCACAACCGAAAACTTATATCTTCCACCAAGAAACCTCATCACATAATGAGAGGGGCTGTATGGTGGGGGTAATATTTAATAAATTTAATATTTGAGCTTAATTAAAATTTTTTATGATAAACTTAATGTATTCAAGGAGGTTAAATGTCAGGGTTAGCTGTATGGTGTGAAGGTAAAGAATTAGACCAATCATGTGCATGTCCATACGAAATGCATTTTAATCTATGGACAAATATTAAGCCATATGTATTGGATATTGGTATAAAAGTTAAATATGTAAAAGAATTACAAAATCTTTGCTTGTATTTCCCTTTTAAACTTTCAAAGGACTCCATAACAGATTTGGGTAAAACTATTACTTCATCAAAATTGCTTTTAAACACAGTATTTAACGAATACTATACGAAAGAAGAAGATGCAGAACCTAAACAAATAGCTATTCGTGATAATGGTGCAACGGTTTTTTATGTTTATCAATTAGATATTAATAATGATATTGATGTAAGTAATAAATATAATGGTACTATATTAACAATCAAACTTTCTGATAGGAAAAACTTAAAAGAAGAACAAATGTATTATTTTAGATTTCGTTGTTCCGCTTTGAATTTAAATAAAATTGTTGAAAAAAGAACTAACTTAAATTTATTAAATGCATTATTGATTGAAAATGATTTTATCGATTTTAGACTTAACGATTGGCGTAGTTTGAATAATGACTCTTTAATTGAACATGTTCGCAATAGCAGAATTAAAGATTATTGTTTAAAAAAAGTTAATTTCTTTGTTATGACGAATGGGAGTATAGAAATAATTTCAAATACAAAGAAAAGTGAAAGAAAATTAGAAAAAGGTATATGGGAAAATTATATTCAATTTGATAAAAACCAAGTAATTCTTGCTCATCAATGGCAGCAGAAAATAAATAGCGAACAAATATCAAATGCAGAATCTATTGAGAATTTTAATGCTTATCTAAAATTTAAAAAACAATGGCTAAATTGGGCAACAGTTTTGGGTTATGCTATTTTAATAGTTATTATTAATTTAATATCTTCTTTTCTTTCAAAAATATTACTAGGAGGGTGTTAATTGAGAATATTATTAGATACAAATATTTTAATATTAAGAGAAAACAATCATATCGTACCTGAAAATCTTGCACATATGATGAATTTAATAAGTGGACTTGAAGCTAGTTCTACTTGGGTTCACCATCTTTCTATTGCTGAAATTAAAAAAGATGGAAACAAAGAAAGACAAGCGGTTAATCTTTCTAAAATAAACGGGTATGCAATATTAGACACTTATCCCGATTATAATACGGATGACGATTTTAAAAATTTATTACCAATTCCATTGTCAGACAATGATGTTATAGATAATCAACTAATTTATAGTGTAGCTAAAAATGTTGTAGATTATTTAATAACGGAAGACCAAGGCATATTAAATAAGGCTGAGAAATTAGGATTAGAACAGGTCCTTAATATAAATGAAGCGATATCATGTTTTCAAAAATTTTACCCAAATTCTGATATCAATCTTTTGCCAACTTTTCAAAAGAAAATGGGTTATGAAATAAACATAAAAGATGAAATTTTTGGCACTCTAGAAAACGAATATAATGGTTTTGCGAATTGGTGGAATTCAAAGGTGTCAAGACGAGAGCTATTTGTTTACGAAAATGATAATAAAATAAACGCTATCTTAATACCTAAAATTGAAGAACGAGAAAATATTGATTGTGCACCAACTCTTTATAGAGATAGAATTCTAAAAATTTGTACATTTAAAGTTGCGGAACATTCTCGAGGATTAAAATTGGGTGAAAGACTACTCCGAATGGCTTTTGATTATGCTATTGCTAATAACATAGAAGAGATTTATTTGACACATTTTAAGCAAGAGGCTGATTATTTAATCCCACTAATACAAAATTTTGGTTTTTATAAATATGGAGAAAATAGTTTAGGTGAAGAAGTATATCTAAAAAGAATTATTCCAAATGAAAACCTTGAGATTAAAGATGTTGAAGATATTATTTCTATTAACAGGAAATATTATCCTTCCTTTTATGATGGTTCTAAAGTCAAAAAACATCTAATACCAATCAGACCTAATTTTCATAAGAAATTGTTTCCTGATTTTATAGGTAAAGATCATCAATTAACATTGCTAACATTGGAAAGAAGTGAAGGTAATTCAATAAAAAAAGCCTATATATGCAATAGTAGTACTCGTCTAATAAACAAAGGTGATGTTTTATTGTTTTATCAAACTCATGAAAGAAAATCCGTTACTACAATAGGAACGGTAGAGGCGGTTTACTATGGGTTAAGAGATGCTGAACAAATTTTTAAGCTAATTGCCAAAAGAACCGTTTTTAATTTAGAAGAAGTCAAGTCATGCTGTACATCGGATGTAACAGTTATATTATTCAACCAAAATTTCAATCTTGAAAATGAAGTTGAATATAACCAAATGGAACAAAATAATATTGTAAATGGTTATATACAATCAATAACTAATATAGATGACCAAAGGTATAGAAAAATAATAAAGGACAATATAGATGAGCGTTTTATTATCAATTAAACCTAAATATGTGGAACAAATAGAAAATGGTTCTAAGCTTTATGAGTTTAGAAGGGTTATCTTTAAACAAGATATTGATGAAATATATGTTTATGCAACTGCACCAATTAAGCAAATTGTAGGCAAAATATGTATTGATGAAATTATAGAAGATACACCTAAAAATCTTTGGGGTAACTTTAAACAAAATGCAGGTATTAACAAAAAAGATTTCTTTGAATATTTTTCAGGAAAAGAAAAAGGCTATGCAATAAAAATTAAAGATTTTATATCTTTTGAAAAACCAATTGACCCATATCAAGAAAATCCCAAATTTGTTCCACCACAATCATACGCATATCTTGATAATATATTGCCAATGATTACCGTATGAAATTTTTAGTAGCTCGTTGGCTCATAAGGGGCATTTTAGTTTTATTTCCTTGCTCGATATAATAAGTGTTATTGGTATTTATAGAATACTTAATTATAATAATCTATTACTAAATACAAATTCCCCTATTCTGCAAACATTTCTTAACATCTTTTCCTCGCAGTTTTATATAAAAAGTTGCACTAAAAATTTCACTCCGCACCGCACCTACAAACATACCTACAATAATTGTAGGTATAAATAATTTTTAACTAAAAAATCAGGGGACTTGATTTTTATTTTTTACGGAGCATAATATAGATATCGAGGGAGTTCCCTCGGTATGAAAATTAAATAACGCGGGTTGGAGCAGTCTGGTAGCTCGTCGGGCTCATAACCCGAAGGTCGTTGGTTCAAATCCAGCACCCGCAACCATTTCACTGGAAGTACAAAGGCTTGATACTTCCAGTTTTTTAGTCTTTTTAGGGTTTTCCAAAGACGTCCAAAATGGATTTATATTAAACTTCACATTGACCGCTTTCTTAACTGGGTCAAGGGTTACGGACTCTATACATCTTTCAATGAAAGCTCTTTTTTCTGCCAAAGAACTATGGGTTAGCACCTTAGAACCGTTATGACACAACTGTTTGAAGTAATCATAGGTTAGTATTCTGTATTGACTAGGCTTGCTACTATCATCTATTTGAGCTTCAAGAACCTTGATTTCTTCCGATATAGAATTAAGTTTATTTGAAGCCACTTCCAATGCTACACCTGCTATATGACCGCTTGATATAGCATTAATCAGATTGGTTTGTTCTTGCTTCTTTTGTTTTATTGCTTTGACTAATACTGATTTATCTGCCTTGTTATTAGTTATATCGACCTTGACTCCATATTTCTTTTTATATTGTTCATACAATACTTGAATAGTTTTTTCATTAAGAATTAACTTTATAATTTCTTTTTCAATTTTAGAGTCTAGCCACTCACTATCAACATGAAAACTTGAAGCACCGCAACCCTTTTTACCGTAACTGTTATAACTGGAACATACATAATGCTTTCCTGTTGAGATGATTTTACTACCACAGTTAGCGCAGTAGAATTTATCGGGTATATTTACCAGTAGTTTAGTATTGGTTTTAGTGTTTGCAGATGTATTTCCTATTTTACGAGCCTTTTTCTCGGATATCTTTTGAAGTGTGTCGTATTGTTCTTTTGTTAAAAGTGCAGGCATAGCATTTTCTTCCACAATCCATTCACTTTCGGATTTTAAGGCACCCTTTTTGTAGTTATTGTTGTAATGGTGCTTATTATAGATAGATACCCCATAGATACATTCATTCTTTGCTTGAATGGATAAAGTGTTTTTTCTAACAAAAGTTGATTTTCTTGCAATAGGAAGTTTGATTTCATTAGCAAAATCTGCTATCTCACTATATGATTTACCTTGCTTTAATCTCAATTCAATAAATAGGTATTTACCCCATTCCCACATAGTTTTTGTAATATCTTTTCCTTTAATTCTTGCAGTATGAATAGTAGTGTTTTCTACCCATATAGTTTTAGTTATATTTTCACCGTATTTATTAACTCCAATAATAATTTTTTTTGGCATTAGCCAAAACGGAACAGAACCACCGTTTTTATATACGTATCCCGTTTTATTATCACGAGTACGTGCGTTTTGTTTGCACCCTCTTAATGTGTCAGAAGCTACCTTTCTACTATATCCCTCAGCCGCTAACTCTTGCATACCCTCTTGCCAAAAACCGCTATCACTATTAGGGTCTGCAACATCCCCAGTTACAAAGCGAACTTCTAAACCAGCCTTACGGAGCTTGTCTTTATACAGCTTTGAACGTTTAGAGTTACGACAAAATCGCTCTTGTGAGTAAGAGAGAAAATAAGCAATACTAGGGTTATTGCATGCTTCTTCTATTTTATCCTCAAATAAAGACCAGTTTGCACGGTCTTGATATGATGACCTTGCCTCATCTTCAACGAACCAGTCAATCTGTTCTTCTTTAATTCCTAATTTTTCTGCAAGAATAAGGATTTCAGCCTGTTGGCTTTTTAGAGAGTTTTCAATTTCCGCTTTATCACCCTTAGACACTCGGCATTGACCTATTGCTATTTTTTTTAAATCAGTATTTTTCATGTTATAATTTTATCATGAAAAAAGATGAAAAAACTGAATTTATAAGCGACACGACTAACCTAGCAAATGAAAATAAGAAAATTAATACTGTTTTTGCTAAGTCTTTTGCAAATTCTATAGTTTCTATATTTACAGGCGTTTACAACTGGTTAGAGTTAAACCGACTTCTTAATTCAAACGACCCAGTTAAAGAAATAAAAACTATCGCTAATGATGAAGAAGAACCACACAAATTTAGTAAAATGAAATTCTTCAATTAATGTAATTTATAATCAAGCTACAGCATAAACTCACTCATAGTATCATTTATAACATCTTGCGTAATCCCAATGTACCGTAGTGTTACAGCGGTTGAGCTATGATTTAATAAAGTTTGAATTAGCCCTAAATCTTTAGTCTTCAAATATAGGTGATAAGCAAAAGTCTTTCTCAAACAGTGATTGGAATAATGAATTGGTAAATTCAAATCTTTCACAGCTTTGCTAAAAGCCTTATATAATACGGATTTGTCTATATGTTGCGTTTTGCGGTCAAATGTTTTATTTTCCCGTCCGTCCGACCTAGCACCGCTTTTTGTCATATTTGAATAAAAAATATACTCATCATCTTGTAGATTTTCTTGCTTAATCCATTTTTCAAGTGTTTCTTTTAGGTAGTCGTTCATCTTGAATTGACGTGCTTTTCTAGTTTTCTTTTCTTTAATCTTTATAACGCCGCCCTTCAAATCCTGAACTTTCAAAGCAACAATGTCGGATACACGCAAAGCGGTATTCAGCCCAACAATTAAAAAAACATAGTATTTGTGTAGTTTCCCGTCTTTCCCCTTATTCCTAAAGTGACTTTTCAATTTTTCAACATCATCAATATTGCGGATAGGCTCACCCTCACTAGCTTTTTTAATACCTTTGCTTGTTAATTCAATATCTTTTTCCATTGTTTATTTTTCTCTTTCCGCCCCACTAGGGGCATTGCCCCTATGCGATTGAAAAACGTCTGCTTGAAACTTGTTTAATGAAAGTATTATATAAATCACTGTGTAATTTCTTAAACGCAGTTGTGTCAAAACGGTTTGAAAGAACGGAAGTAAAACGAATAATTACATTACCTAGATTTAATTCTTCTGTTTCTCTAGCTTCCATTTCTTCTTTAATTAAACTTTCTTTAGCTGTAATTTCTGCTTTCAATAAATCGGCTTGTGCGTATAAGTTTTGAAGTTCTTCAACTGCCAATCTGATTTCTGCGTTTCTCATAATTTATCTCCTTTGTTTTTCTGTTCTTTATACCTTTATTATACATGATAAAGTGCAACTTGTCAAATCAATAGTGTGTACTCTTAATCTTTTTTCTTTTCTTTTTTGTTCAAATATGCTTGTATTCCGCTTATAGCTTGAAAGTTTGTATTAACAAAAGTACACACTTTTATAATTAGTGTGTACTTTGAGGATTTTTGAAGTTGATAAAAAAGTGTAAAATCCGCCCTTTCGGATTGGAGGCGAGAGTGTGAACGAACTAAAAAGTGAACACTCGTCTCACAATTTAAAAAATAACACTCTGGAATTAAATTAGCTGATATTACTTGCTACTATTGACTTATAGCTATATTTATTAAATATCGAGTAGTATAAATCCTACCACATCACGTAACCGCAAAAATCACCTAAAATAATCCAAATTCTACCATTTTTATTAAAAAATGCTACTAGTAGGATAAATCTACCATATTACGGTATGATAAGTGGGATAAAATAAGCTAAAAAAATAGAACTCATAAGAGTTCTATCAAAAACAAAAAACAAAGTATGTGCTTATTGTATCGACCTTTTCACAATATCAGCAATGTTTTTCAACCTTTTTTCTCTAGTCTCTTCACCGCCATAAGTATGCAAATCCAACGTATGAAACCATGAGTCGTCTAACAGTTCATCAGACAATTTATCCGCTAATTGAACGGGAGTAGCACTTTTTACTTCATCGCCTAAAATCTTAAGACCATTCAATATTAACAACTCTAAATAGTCGGCAATTTCTTTCCTTAATAATAAGTTGATACTTTTATAATTTTGTTGCTTAAGCTGAAAATCCCTAATTTCCCCTAACTTGCGGAAATTCAACGCAAACCTTAATTGATTGTTCATAAAATTGGATATATTTGAACCGTATATCTCATTGTATTGTTTCAATTTTTCTACCAAGTCTTTATCAAGTGTAACGCTTAATTTAACCTTATTTTCACCGCTTTTATACACCGGTGAAAAATCCAAACTATTATTATTTTTTTCTCTCATTTTATCAACCTCTAAATTTAAATAAGGCGAGAATACCCGCCCCACCTACATCTTAACCTTTTTTATTACATCTTTTACTCTTTCTATTAAAAGAGGATTAACACCTTTATCATTAAGGATTGTGTCCACTTTAGCCACTACTTTACCTATGAAAGACGACCATACCTCGAGGTCGCTTTTTACTCCATACACCGCCAAAGGCATTTTAATTTCCTCTATTCCCCTAATGATTTCATCTTTGTAGTCTGATGAGATAGCAGAGGTTTTTATTGAACAAATCAGCCTGAAACGTAATTGTTTCAGATTAGCAATATCTCTATTATTAACCATTATTTAATCTCCTTAACCCAGTAAACAGGGTTTTCCATATAGGGGTCATATTTTTTATTATAAATTGGTCTAAAGCCCATACTAGTATATGTTTCATAGCTTTGCTCGGCTAATAATTCCAAATAATAATCATAATTAGTTTTCTTAATTTCTTCCAAATTTATTTTTTCTGTTTTCATCTTTTTTACCTCTTTATTTACTTTTATCCCTTTGATAGCCTGATTTACCGCATTATCAGTAAATTTACTAATACTTTTAATTAATCCAATTTCCTTTAATACCGCCAGTTTGCGGTGAATGTCAGGGCTAATATACACTACTTTATACATCTGCTTTGCTCTCCCTGTCTAGTTTTTCACGGATTGCACGATTAACAAATCTTGAAAGATTAACATTTTTCACTTCTTTCAAAGCGTACAAAGCCTTAACAACTTCAATATCTAGGCTGAATGACTTTGTTACAGTGTCTTTGATTAACATAAGTTTTGTTTCTCCTTATTATTCTTATGTTTTCACCTGAAAACATACTACATAAGAGAATGTAAAACTTTATTTATTTTACTATTAGTTATTTTATTTATAATAAAACTATTATTTTCAGGGGTATATTTATACCCAAAGTAAGTTTAATTCGCCTTAATGGGCATTCTAGCGCGTGTAAATTAAATATTTTTGTAGTTGACGATTAGTTGACAGGGTGATAGAGGGTAATTTTTAGTAAAAATTCAAAATTCAATCCTAACCTCATATAGAATTTTTAGGATTTTTGAAAACTTTTACCCCCTAAATACACACTACAAGCGACTTTGATAGGGTTTTGTATTGGAGGGTAATTGTATTGCAGGGCAAAAACTACATGCTCACAAGCACCTATTTATACATAAATTTTTATGTTCATCTTTTATTCAAGCACGACTTCATCTAGATACAATGGGTCTTCATATTTCAGTTTCTCTTTACAATATGAAGACGTTACATGATTTTTCCCATGTTCTTTGTATACATCATAATAAACATCACATGTAGCATAGCCCCAAAAACTACGTGCTAACGTTCCGGCTCTATAGCTACTAAAGTCCCCTTTACCTGTAAATTCAAAACGTGGAACTATCCAACTTGGAATGCCTGTAACTATAGTATTACTTGGATATAACGTTAATCTAGCAGAACATTCATATTTTTTTATCTCTTTTTTATAACTCTCTGGCACTATCATAGACATTTTAATATCGCTTACCATACCCCATTTATCAAGCTCTTTGAATGCACGATTATTTTGTTTAAAAATCTCAATAACCTCATTTTCAGCAAATTTACTATCGCAAGCCGGTAATGAAATTGCCTCAATTCCTTTGAAAATTCCAAAACCGACACCGCATAATGCAAATATAGAGATTAAAGATGTTATAAAAACTGGTTTACATATAAATCCGATTGTATTATGAAAACAATTCTTAAATATTGAAGATGTAAATATTTTAAATAATCCCAACAATACTAATAAAGCGACAATAACTATTGAAACTGTCAATAAAATTTGCTTATATGTAGGTTTTTCTTGTACTCCTGCATTTTTTAAAGCATTTGTAAAGCTTAATAGAGCCTCTGTGTTATCATTATCAATATCTGCAACTATCAATCCACCATTTTTAATAGGCTCTTGAATTCTTGCATTCATAATTTCTACGTCATCATAAATAATAGCAGCTTGTTTTCCTACGTTTTTTTCTGTTATCTCGGCAAGTTTTTCTTTCCCTGTTTTATCGAAAGTTAGTTCTAAAATATTATCAGATAATGAGTATTGTCTTATGTTACTTATATTTATTCCTGCGTCAATAGAAGTTCCATTATCCTCAATTATTTTAATTGCAAATTCTCCCATGCAATCATCTGCATTAACCATATTGCCTAAAAATAACATTAAAAATAAAACAAATGCTAAAAATATCTTTTTCATTATTTACCTCTAAAAATTTTACAACATCATGCAAACATAAAAATAACCATATATCAATAAGTTGATATACATTACTTAATATTACTATCAATAACTTTTGTTTAAGTCATTGTATTTACCCCCTAGAATAACAAAGGGGTATAACAATGAGTAAAAATAACACTTTTGGCGAAAAATTAAAACAAATTAGAGTATCAAGAGGATTATCGCAAGCAAAGTTAGCCGAAATGGCTGATATTCATGAAAAACATATTTCTAAAATCGAAACTGGTAGATTTCACCCTAATTTTGAGACATTGAACAAAATTTTAAAAGCATTAGATTTAAAACTTGATGATGTAGGTATTGATTTAAAAAATGTATCAACTAATGACAACCCTTTTTATATAAAATCTATGCAGATATTAAGCAGTGCAAGTGATGATGAATTAGAATATTTTTATAATTTATTGAAAACTGCACAAAAAGGGTTAGAGATATTTAAAGAGTAAAAAGAATAAGTCCTGTTATTATTCTTTGGTTAGTTAAATCCGACAACTTCACCTATTCTTGCAACTAATTTTCTTTGAAATTCATCTAGTTTGTTCTCTTCCCATAGTAATATATTTTTCTGTTTAAGGTCAAAATGTACACCATTAAACTTGTTGCCATGCTCATCTGTATGCTCTTCAAACCATTCTTTACTACAGGTTAAAATTACAGGAATTCCAAGCCCGTCAGCAAATCCAGCTTCATAATAAACTCCACCTCTATAACCTGATAAATCTGCTATCATAAATTTACTTCTTTTAATTTCGGAGATTATTTCAGCAGGAATATAGTTTATATGGTCTTTTTCATCTATTTTCATAATGCTGTAATTTGCACCATATCCATTACTATTTTTATCGGCTTTAGGATTTCCAGTTACGGCATTTTGTATTCTTTCATATAGTTGTTGAGTTGACTCATCAAACCACATAGCCACAAAGCATTGAGTTGAATTAGTCCTACTAAATAGAGTTTCTGCATATTGTAGACCTTTAGAGGTCATTACTATCTTTCTGGATGGTAAACCTTGCGAGGTAACTATTACATCTAATGTAGAAACAGAATTACCAGTAATATATCCTTGTTGTTTTATAGCCTCAAGAATATTTTGTAACTCTTCTTCATCTTTGCAAAAAAATAATCTATGACCGTGTGGTCTAGAAATTTCAACTGTATCTCCAAAGAATTTTGTAGAGTCTGCTAAATATTTTATGACAAAATTTATTTTATCAATCAGTGTTCTAGGTGGATTGATACTATTTATAATCTCGTTTTTTGTTTCTTTAGTAATAGGTTTAGGTCTATGTTCTCCATCTGATTTCATATACCTATAACAATATGTTTTTAAAACTGACTTATCATACTCGGAAAATTCTGGGGTTTTTAATCCATTTCCAATAGTATATTCATGACAAATTGGGCAATCAATTATATCTGCTTCTAAACACATAATTTTAGTTGCATTTTCTCCACATATAGGACAGTTTATATTAACTCTTTTTTGACTTCCCATATTACGAGTATATCATAAAGACAGAATTCTCAAACTTTTTTGACTACGAATTTGTATAAAGCTTGCTCTTTCCCTTTGTTACCGACATTCTCGGTTTTTCTTAGTTTCTTTATAACTCCTGTATTTAAGAAATGGCGTATATACCAGTAGGCTTGACCTGTTGTTAAACCCATAGTTCTTTCCATGAAATCACGAGAAAACACCCGTTTTTTGCGTATGCCCGAAATTACCTCATCAGAAGATGTCCTTTTCATGGTACTTTCAAATTTCCAAACACGTTCAATGTGGACACCCGCAACCATTTCATTTAAGTGACTTTTAGAGATTTTCTAGAAGTCACTTTTTTAATACACCAATATTTAAGACGTTCTGTTATTTCCGCTATTAGCTAGAAAACATTTACGGCATTAAATAATGTTCTAAATAAACTACATCTCCATTAGACAGTACAGATTTTTTTGCGACTCCTGAATGAATATTTTTCGCAATTTTTGTCACAGGAAATTGTGATTGTCTCCCAAACTTTGATGTTACTATATTATGTATCGGTCCATCTATACTCCAATATCTTAATGCTTTTTCTTCTATTTTGCCGGTCTTTTTATGCCGTAATATTGACTTTTCAACCTTTCTTAATACAAGTCCTAAATCTGCATAAAATCCTTTTACTCGATTATACAACTTACCCTCTATAGTATTTTTATTTTCAGTTTTGCTTGATGCAAATACACCTTTACTGTCAACAATGAAAAAATCAGAGTTATTTTTTTTACTTAAAAGTAAACCTATTTTACCATTTTTCAAATTTTTCTGATACACAGGACACCCCTGATTCTCACGTTGTAAAGACGAAATATTAGTATTTGCGACCCTACCAACCTTGGAGAATTTATTTCTAAACATTGTTAATTTTGTAACTTTTACTGTCATTGTTTTTCCTTCTAAAAACTTAAATTTATTTGATATTTATTTAGGAATGTTTTCATTGAGTCTTCATCAAACTTCAGCACGGTATGAATTGTTCCTCCAAAGTTTCGTGTCCCGTCATTTACCATACCTAGATTTTTATAGAATCTGATATTTTCAGGTTTATCTGTTGCAAATTTCAAAACCTTATTTCCGGTTTCCAAACAGAAACTTACCATTCTGGCAATGACAGCTTTTCCACAGCCGCGAATTTCTGCATTTGAACCTTGGTTTTGTGGTGCTGTATTTAAACTTCTTCCCCAGGCTATACCGTCATTTTGAAGCTCAACATTCGCAATTGCTTGCAATCTTCCATCATCTGTGTGTAAAGTAAAATAATGAGCATCAGGATACAATGTTCCTGTTCTATATGGCGGTAAAATATCTGCTTCCGGATAGTTTTTTCCAAGCCACTGTTCTGTAATCTCAGAAATTAGATTTTTATACTCAGATTTATTACTAAATGCTGGAATGTCTTTAATTACACCAAATAAAGGTTTACCTTCGCGAACATTTTGTAAATATACACTTTGACCATTTTTTAATATATTCCAAGGAAGCTGCACATTTTCTTTTGGTAATAAACTTTGTAATCTGTTATCTTTTGTCTTAAATCTTTCAATAAGCTGTTGTCTTTGTATTTTAAGCTGTTCAAGATACGCTCTGAAGTCTCTGTCTGATTTTGGTTCAACTGAATAAAAGCCGTCTGACATCATTGCTATTTCTTTTTGAACATCGGCAGGAAGTTTAGATTTTGGTATATCAAAACGAATTCCTGCTTTTTGAATTCTCTCAAAACATTTATTTAGAACACTTTCATCTGCGGACATAACAATTCTGACAAATCCTTCACCGTTTGTACCAAAAACCGTACCCGGAGTAAATGCGACATGAGCTTTATGGAGAACATATTTAAAAAATTCATCGGATGTAAATTCCGGCGGAATTTTTGTCCAAAGATAGTATGTACCATCAGTTGCTTTTGCATCAGACCCCAATTTATGAAGCCAATCAATTGCGGTATTTTTACGGCAGCGATAGATATTATTAACCTTATTTATATATCCTTCTTCGTCTTTTAATGCTGCAACTGCCGCATGCTGAACAGGTACATACACACTGCCGCCGGATAAATATTTAGCATCAAGAAGATTTGTTATATTTTCTTCATCACTTACGGTAAATGCAACTCTTAATCCCGGCATACTTTGAGCTTTACTCATTGTATGAATTTGAAAAGCTACATCTTTCGCTCCGTTAATTTGCATAATTCCTGCCGGTTTTATACCGCTATGTGTAACTTCGCTATTGTCCATATCGTGAATAATTAAGGTTTTATTTTCTTTTGCCCACTTTACAGCATCTTCAAATACCTGTTTTGGAGCAAATGAACCGGTTGGATTATGAGGATAATTCAAGATAAGAATTTTCGCATCTGTTGGCATTTTAGAAAAATCAGGTAAATAACCATTTACAGGATTTAAATCAAATTGAACCTTTGTTAAATCATGACGAGTAATTAAATCATCGTATAAAGAATAACCGGGATTTGGTACAAGAACTTTATCACCATGATTTGCATAAGCAGTAAAAATATGATCTATTGCATCGGAAGAACCTGATGTTGCCATAACTTCCGTACGAGGATTAAAGACAACTCCAAACCTTTTTTCCATCCAAGCTGCAACTGTATGAAATAAAGTACCTTCACCCTTTGGACTGTTATATCTGTGTGACCATAAATCGTTAACTTTATCTTTTAATATTTGTTTTGCTTTCTCCGGAGGAGTTAAATCCGGATTACCCATTGATAAATCTACAACAGCCCTGTCTCCGTGAAAATTACGAGCTTTACTTATTTCTCTGATATAACCGGAAATCAAATAATCCGATTTTGTTAATCTATTAGCTTTCGGAATAAGACCTGTAAAATTTATTTGTGAATATCCCGGCAATAAATTGATTATATTAGTTTTTATCGGAATATTTTGTAATCTTTTATTTTCCTCGACTTGTTTATTTTGAATTAAAAAATTATTTCTTGATGGGTTTATTGTAAGTATTTTCATAGTAAAAATTATAAAACCTCTAAAAATTATTTTTGCTATATTTACTCAATATTTTTACAAGTTCAGAAAGCACATCCGACCAGCAATTATTTTCTTCTACCTGTATAGGAGTTACAGATTCATACCAGCCGACATTATCACCGTTTAATTTAAACCATCTAAAATTCGGATATTTATTAAATAAACCGTATGTTTTTACACCGAGAGCTCCTGCAAGATTTAAAATCACATTATCAGTTGAAATTATTATATCCATATTTTTTAACGCACAGGCCGTATCTGTGAAATTTTCAAATGTTTTACCTAGTGAAATAACTCTTTCATCAGAATTATCATCAAGCGAAAAAGAGTAATAGTCTATATTTTTAATATTAAACAATCTGTTAAACCTTGAAAAATCAATATCCCGACTGTTATAATTTGCAGATTTATTTCCTTGACATGAAATTCCAACTTTTAAATGTCCAGAACCCCCCAAATATTTTTTTGCATATTTTTGAACTAAAATTTCATCAACATCTAAATATTTGTCAGTAAACGGCATATTACAAGAATCTACTTTGCAAACAAACGGGGCATCCAAAAGCGCCATATGAACATCAAACTCTAATTCATCAAGGTTCAACTTATCAGAAATAATCTTGATGCCTTCAAATATTTTTGAGGATTGAATAAGTTCAAAAAGTTCATCCTGCACAACAAAGATTACTTTTTTTGCCATGGATTTCAAATACGGAACAAACCTGCAATACATAAATGTATCACCAAACCCTTGTTCATAATGAACAAGAAGAGTTTTGTCAGATATATCCGATTTTAAATCCCACTTTATTCCTTTTGAAGTTAAAACAGGATATTTAAGATTTTTATCATCAATATTAAAACGATATGTTAAAAACTTGTGCCCTTCTTGAAACTTGCCACAGCTTATTAAAAACGCCCCATAATTATAATAATCAGTATTTGTCGGGTTATTTCCCAAAATCTTTTGATAAAACTTTGCAGCATTTTTAATATCACCAAGTTTTTCATACCCAAAAGCAAGACCATGTAAAACCAAACGTTCATCAGGTTTTAATCGATAAGCTTTTTCAAAATAATAAACTTGATCTTTCAGGCTGAATTCGCCGTACTCTTTTGCATATAAACCTGCAAGAATTGTATAAATAACCGCTTTAGTTTCATCTATTTTCAAATACTGTTCATAATATTTTATTGCATTTTTATACTCTTTCAATTGCAGATTATAAAAATTACCCAAAGATAATAATTTTAACGGTTTATTTGTTTCATATTGTTCATAAAGTTTTAAAAATTCTTTAGCAAGTTTATTATCATTAAGTTTCGAAAAAATTTCTGCAATATCATAATAACTTGCAGCCTGCAGTCTGGATTTCATTATCAAAAAACGCTGCAAAAAAAGTCCATCTATAAACTTTTCTTCAGCAACTTTTTCTTTAATATAACTTTTTATAATTCGAAAAAGTTCATTTTTCATTCCTTCTGGAGCTTCTCGCCTCATACTAACGAATTTACTATAAATATTGAATACTTCAGAAGAAACAAAGTCCAAAGAAGTTTCATTATCCAGTATAAATTCATCATATGCATTTAAAAGTTCGCTGGATATACCATTAGTTTCAAACGGTATTTTATCAAGAAATAATATATTTTCAATTTCTTCTTTTAACATAAAATAATAATATCATATTGCGAAAAATTTTTCTTAATATAACTACACGAAA